>Ga0209941_1000051_pt1 | contig 264287 bp, 244 predicted proteins | sample ThiBiot_300_plan_FD_183945 | JGI IMG/M metagenome (GOLD analysis project Ga0209941, IMG submission 183945) | Wastewater bioreactor microbial communities from Cape Town, South Africa - Thiocy_solids_1 (SPAdes) | ecosystem: Engineered > Bioremediation > Thiocyanate > Unclassified | place: South... | reverse complement strand
TGATCCCATCCCGAACTCAGAAGTGAAACGCGCATGCGCCGATGGTAGTGTGGCTTTGCCATGCAAGAGTAGGTCACCGCCAGGGGCTTTATCCTTTGAAGGCCTCCCCGTCCGGGGAGGCCTTCGTTTTTGTGGCCACGGTCGTTGCCACTGCGCTGCGGTCATGCGCGTGAGCCGCAGCGGATAACGACACGCGCCCTGCCCGGACTGCTCGTCCGGAAGCGTGCACCGGCTTGCCGGATGCGGCTCCGGCGACGAGCCATCATCGCCTATGATGTTGGCACGCCGCGATCCGGCGCATGCCTGGGGAGCGCCCTTGTTTGTCCACGTCGAAACACGTCGCCGGCCCCGATGGCACTGGGCGACCTTGTTGGTGGTGACGGTCTGCGTGGTGTGTTTCGTGGGTCTGGCGCTGATGCCGGCCACGCAACGGGTTTCCCTGTTGCTGGAATGGGGCACGGTGCCGGCGAACATCTTCGATCCGCACGATGCGCTGCTGCCGCAGCTGACCGACCCGGCCTTGCTGCGATTGTTCACAGCACTGTTCATCCACGTCACCTGGCTGCATCTGCTGAGCAACTTGCTGTTCCTGGCGATCTTCGGCTTGCCGGGTGAACGTGCGTTGGGCTCGCTGCGGTTCCTGCTGCTGTTCGTGGCTGGCGGCATCGTGGCGAACCTGATCGGTGCATTGTCCCTGGCTGGTGTGCGCCTGCCGATCATCGGCTGCAGTGGTGCGGTGTCGGCGGTGGTCGGCACGTACGTGGCGCTGTTCCCGCGTGCCCGGCTCGGCCTGGTGCTGCCGCTGGGGCTGTACCTGGAGTTCGTGCGGGTGCCGGCGTTCCTGCTGATCGGCCTGTGGGTGCTGTTGCAGCTGCTGTTCAGCTATGCGGGACCGAGCTACGGCGCCTACGTATGGTGGGCGCACATCGGCGGCTTCCTGTTCGGCGTGGTATTCGCGCTGTTCTCGCGCGAAGCGATCGCTCGCCGCCTGCGCGGCTGAGTATCAGTCCATTGCCACGGTCCAGCGGTGGCGACGCGAGAAACGACGCAGCAGCTGGCGTGCGATCGGCGTCGCGGCCACCGCACTGTAGATCTTCTGGGGATCCGCGCCTTCATGCCGCAGGTCGGCCTGCTTGCGCCGGATGTACGCACGCATGACTTCGGCGTTGAACTCCGGGTGGAACTGCACACTGAGCGCATGCGGCCCGTAGCGCAGCAACTGGTGCGGGTCCCGCGCCGATAGGGCGAGCACCGTGGCCCCGCCTGGCGGCTCGATCACGCTCTGCTCATGCGTGGTGTGCGCGCGAAAACCGGCCGGTAGCGCGGCGGCCAGCGGGTCGTGCGCGGCGAGCTTCGACAGTTCGATGGTCTGGGTGCCGATCTCGCGCCCGCCCGGCAGGTAGTCGACGCGCCCACCCAGCGCGTGGGCCATCAGCTGGTGGCCGTAGCAGACGCCGAACAGCGGCAGCTCGATGTCCATCGCGTCGCGGATCCAGCCGGCGGTGCGCTCGCTCCATGCAGCACGTTCAGTGACCATGGCCGCGGAGCCGGTGATGATGGCCCCGGCGACCTTCCGCACTGCCGGCAACGCTTCGCCGGTGGCGACGTCGATGACTTGCAGTTGGCGCGGATGCAGGCCCGCGCCGAGCCGAAACCAGTGCGGGAAGTCGCCGTGACGGGCACGAATGGGGTCAGGCGCACGGCCGGTACGGACGATCAATACGGGTTTCATGCGGGGCACCAGTTGTGAACTATCTGGACGTCTTTACGCCTGAGCATCGTCAAGCGCGTCGATCGGCGGCAATACGGTGAGGACTTCCTGCACCGTGGTCAATCCGGCGGCGACCTGGTCGGCGGCCGAGATGCGAAGCGGGCGCAAGCCTTCGGACAGCGCCGCCTGGCCAAACCCACTCAGGTCGAGCTGGGCCGAGATCATGCCGCGCAGCCGCGGCGACAACCTCAGCATTTCGTAGATGCCGGTGCGTCCGAGGAAGCCGGTATTGCGGCACTCCAGGCAACCGACCGGCTCGAACACCTGCGCCGGCACCGGCAGGCTCCAGCCATGGGTGAGCACGGTCCACGCCTGCGGATCCTGCGTGCCGGCCCGCTTGCAGTGCGGACACAGCGTGCGCACCAGTCGCTGCGCAACCACGCCGGTCAGGGTGGACTGGATCAGGTAATGCGGCACGCCGAGGTCGAGCAGGCGGGTGACCGCGCTGGGCGCGTCGTTGGTGTGCAGGGTGGACAGCACCAGGTGACCGGTAAGCGAGGCCTGCACCGCCATCTGCGCGGTCTCCAGGTCGCGGATCTCGCCGATCATGATGATGTCCGGATCCTGCCGCAGCAGGGTGCGCACGCCGGCGGCGAAATCGAGGTCGATCGCCGCGTGCACCTGCATCTGGTTGAACTCCGGCGAGACCATCTCGATCGGGTCTTCCACCGTGCACACGTTGAGCTCCGGCGTGGCCAGGTGCTTCAGCGTGGAATACAGCGTGGTGGTCTTGCCGGAACCGGTGGGGCCGGTGACCAGCACGATGCCGTGCGGGCGTTCGACCATGCTGCGCCAGTGGGCGGCCTCGCTGGCGGAGAAGCCGAGCTGGGCGAAATCCTTCACCACCAGGTCCGGATCGAAGATGCGCATCACCACCTTCTCGCCGAACGCGGTGGGCATGTTCGAGATGCGCAATTCCACCTCGCGACCGGAGGCCGAGCGGGTCTTGATGCGGCCGTCCTGCGGGCGGCGCTTCTCGGCCACGTCCATGCGCGCCAGGATCTTGATGCGCGCAGTCACCGCGGTCATCACCGGCGAGGGCAGCTCGAACACTTTCTGCATGGCGCCGTCAATGCGGAAGCGGATGTGCCCGGTGTCGCGGCGTGGCTCCAGGTGGATGTCCGAGGCGCGCTGCTCGAACGCGTACTGCAGCAGCCAGTCGACGATGTGCACCACGTGGCGGTCATCAGCGCCGACTTCGCCGCTCTTGCCCAGTTCGACCAGTTGCTCGAAGTTGAGGATCGCCGAGGAGGCATCGTTGCCGCCCTTGGCGTCCTGCGCCAGCTGGATCGAACGCTGGACGCCGTAGAACTCCTGCAAGTAGCGGTTGATGTCGATCGGGCTGGCCACCACGCGCTTGATGTCCCGCCGCAGCATCTGCGCCAGGTCGGGCGCCCAGCCGGCCTCGAACGGCTCGCAGGTGGCGAACGTCACCTCGCCCGGGGCGGCCGCGATCGGCAGGATGCGGTGGCGCTTCGCGTAGGCATGGCTCACTACCTGGGTCGCGGCGGCCACGTTGATCTTCATCGGGTCGATCTTCAGGTACGGCAACCCGGCGTGGCCGGCCAGCCACTCGGTCAGGCTCTCCAGGCTCAGCGGGCGGCCCGGGTCGTGCTGGTTCGCCAGTTTAGCGTTCGCGATCAGCACCAGCGGATGCAGCTCGACCGTGCTGCGGCCGGCCCGCGCGCCCATGCGCACCTGTTTGGCGTCGTCGGCCAGCAGGTAACCATCGACCACCAGCGTGGCCAGCAGTTCGTCCAGTTCCAGCCGGCCGCGGCGGCCGAGCAGGGATGCGATTTGCGGTGAAGCGGCCATCCGGAGGCGTCCCCTTCGATGCGCTTTTCGGCCGGAATCCGGCGCAAAAGCAAGCTGCAGCTATACTAACGCGCTTTACCCAAGGTCACGGAAAACCATGTCCGCACGCACCTTCCAGGATGTGATCCAGACCCTCAACCGCTACTGGGCGGCGCAGGGCTGTGTGTTGCTGCAGCCACTCGACACCGAGGTCGGCGCCGGTACCTTCCACCCCGCCACCTTCCTGCGCGCGCTCGGCCCGGAGCCTTGGTCGGCTGCCTACGTGCAGCCCTCGCGCCGGCCCACCGACGGCCGCTACGGCGAGAACCCGAACCGTCTGCAGCATTACTACCAGTACCAGGTGGTGATGAAGCCCAATCCAGAGAACATCCTCGATCTCTACATCGGCTCGCTGAGGGAACTGGGCCTCGATCCGCTGGTGCACGACCTGCGCTTCGTCGAGGACAACTGGGAGTCGCCCACGCTGGGCGCCTGGGGCCTGGGTTGGGAGGTCTGGCTGAACGGCATGGAGGTCACCCAGTTCACCTACTTCCAGCAGGCCGGCGGCCTGGAATGCCGCCCGGTGACCGGCGAGATCACCTACGGCCTCGAGCGGCTGGCGATGTACCTGCAGAACGTGGACAACGTCTACGACCTGGTCTGGACCGACGGTCCGCGCGGCACGGTGACCTACGGCGATGTGTTCCACCAGAACGAGGTGGAGCAGAGCACCTACAACTTCGAGCATGCCAACGTGCCCGAGCTGCTGCACTGGTTCGACGTATGCGAGGCCACCGCCAACCAGCTGGTCGCGGCGAACCTGCCGTTGCCGGCGTACGAGCAGGTGATGAAGGCCAGCCATACCTTCAACCTGCTCGACGCGCGCCGCGCGATCAGCGTGACCGAGCGCCAGCGCTACATCCTGCGCGTGCGCACGCTGTCGCGCAGCGTGGCCGAGACCTATGTGGCGCAGCGCGAGAAGCTCGGCTTCCCGGGCCTGAAGCACGCGCCGTCCAGGAACGCGAAGGAGCAGGCCGCATGAGCGCCGCCAAATCACTGCTGGTCGAACTGGGCACCGAGGAGCTGCCGCCGAAGGCGCTGGACGAACTGTCCGCCGCCTTCCTGCGCGGCATCTGCGACGGCCTGGCCAAGCGCGGCATCGATGCCGGACTCGACCTCGCCCGGGCCTATGCCTCGCCGCGCCGCCTGGCGGCCTACATCCCGGCCGTGGCCGCGACGCAGCCGCCGCAGGCGCTGGAACGCCGTGGCCCGGCGCTGACTGCGGCGCTCGATGCCGAAGGCCGGCCCTCGAAGGCCTTGCTGGGTTTTGCGCAGTCCTGCGGCGTCGGCGTCGAGCAGTTGGAAAGGCTGGAAACCGACAAGGGCGGCTGGTTCGTCTGGCGCACGGTCAAGCCGGGCCAGCCGGTGGCGGCGCTGCTGCCGGAGATCGTCGAGGAGGCGCTGAAGACGCTGCCGATCCCGCGGCCGATGCGCTGGGCCGAGCACGACTACAGCTTTGTGCGCCCGGCGCACTGGCTGGTGATCCTGCATGGCGCCGACATCATCGACGGAAGCGTGCTGGGCCTGCGCAGCGGGCGCAAGTCGCGCGGCCACCGCTTCATGCACCCACAGCCGGTCCACCTGGCCGATGCGGACGGCTGGCTGGATGCGATGCGCGCTTGCAACGTCCTGGCCGATCCGCGCGAGCGGCGCCAGCGCATCCGCGACCAGGTTGCCCGGGCCGCGGCGGTCACCGGTGGCGTGCCGCGGCTGGACGATGCGCTGCTGGATGAGCTGGCCAATCTCACCGAATGGCCGGTGGCGATCGCCTGCACGTTCGAGCGCGAGTTCCTCGGCGTGCCGCCGGAGGCGCTGGTCACCACCATGGTGGCGAACCAGAAATTCGTGCCGGTATTCGACGCTGATGGCCGCCTGACCGAGCACTTCATCGGCATCGCGAACATCGAGAGCAAGGATCCGGCCGAGATCCGCAAAGGTTACGAGCGGGTGATCCGGCCGCGTTTCGCCGACGCCAAGTTCTTCTGGGACGAGGATCTGAAGACGCCGCTGGCCAGCTATCAGGAGCAGCTCAAGGGCGTCACCTACCAGCAGGCGCTCGGCAGCCTGTGGGACAAGAGCGTGCGCGTCGCTGAGCTGGCCCGGGTGGTCGCCAGCCGGGTCGGCGTCGATGCCGCCGCCGCCACTCGCGCCGCGAGCCTGAGCAAGTGCGACCTGCTGACCCGCATGGTCGGCGAGTTCCCCGAGTTGCAGGGCGTGATGGGGCGTTATTACGCCAGCCACGACGGTGAGCCGGCGGCGGTGGCCGAAGCGCTGGACAGCTACTACCAGCCGCGCTTCGGCGGCGATGCGATCGCCGCCGACCGGCTGGGCCAGGTACTGGCCGTGGCCGAACGGCTGGATACCCTGGCCGGCATCTTCGCTGTCGGCATGAAGCCCGGCGGCAACAAGGACCCGTTCGCCCTGCGCCGTGCCGCGCTGGGCCTGGCGCGCACCCTGATCGAAGGCGCCTTGGAGCTGGATCTGCGCGCCAGCTTCATCGAGGCGCTGGAACTGCTGCCGGACGCGGCGCTGGCGGCGGGCCTGAAGCCGGGCAAGGACGGCAAGCCGCCGGTCCTGAACGCGGGCCAGCGACGGGCGATCCTGACCGACGAGCTGTATGACTTCGTGCTCGACCGCCTGCGCGGCTACTACGCCGAGCACGGTTTCGACAATGCACAGTTCGAGGCGGTGCTGGCGGTGCAGCCGACCAGCCTGGCCGATTTCGACCGCCGCCTGCGCGCGGTGGCCGAGTTCGGCCGTCGTCCGGAAGCGGCCAGCCTGGCCGCCGCCAACAAGCGGGTCGCCAACATCCTGCGCAAGCAGGCCGAAGAAGCCGGCGCGCAGCCCGTCGGCCGGGTCGTCGACCCGGCGCATTTCGAGACGGATGCGGAGCGCGACCTGGCCGACGCGCTGGTTTCGGCGCAGCAGGACAGCGCCACCGCACTGGCTGCCGGCGACTACACCGCGGTGCTGGCGCGGTTGTCCCGGTTGCAGGCGCCGGTGGACACCTTCTTCGACAGCGTGCTGGTGAACGCCGACGACCCGGTGGTGCGCGCCAACCGGCTGGCCCTGCTGGGCCAGCTGAAAGCCCAGTTCGGCGCCATCGCCGACATCGCCCTGCTCTGAGGGGCGATACAAAAAAAAGCGTGGCAGCCACGCAGGCAGCCACGCTCTGTTGCTGCAATCAGACGAGGATCAGGCCGTGTTCCGGTCCTTGCGAATCCGCTCGGCAAGTTGCTGGTTGAACGTCACCATGGCCAGCGGATCCACATGGGAGCCGCCGGGGCCGAGCATTTCATAGAGCTGACTGAGCAGATCGGTGTTGTCGGACAGCGAAAGATGGCTGCCGGCCAGGCTCAGGTCCGACTGCAACATGCGCACGGCGGTATCCAGCCGCTGCGCATCGACTGCCGCGGTGCCCGCCACCCGGCCTTGCACGGACGGCAGCTGGGAGCGGGCGGGCACGGTTTTTTCCGAGCTGTACTGTTCGTCCATTCCCGCAGGGGCCGGATCGACCTGCAGCGTTCCTTCGCCGGCCACCAGCCAGACCAGCGAGATGCCCAGCGTCTTCGCCAGCGTTACGCAACGCGCGCGCGACGGATCGGTGTTGCCATCGCGCCAACTGCGCACCACACCCTCGGAAAAGCCGCACATTCGTGCGATCTCGGTGGCGCTGCCCACGCGCTGGATCAGCAGTTTGATGCGTTCGGCGAAGGTTTCCGTGGGCGGAGGATTGGTGAAATTCCGGGTATTCATGGGGCTGTCCAGAGAAGGGTGGTTGAGCAAGCATGCGCCAGTCTTGCATGTCAAGCGGGTGTCATTGGAAGTGAAGTTACGGAAGTGTTGACCTGTGCGCTTCCTTGAATTAACGTCACGATAACTTGCGTAAGCATTTCGCAAGAACGTGCGCCAGATTGCAAAAATCGACAGGGGCCAGGCGAACTGCTTGGGGTGTTGTTCTTTGACGGTGTGGTCACGCAAAAAGTTTCATGCGTCCCAGGGGATATCGACGACGATACTTCCAGGTTTTATTAAAAAAGTAACCTTGTTGGCAGTCGGTCTTTGCCGAGTAGCCGTGTCTTAAAGAGACCCGTTTGGGGAAGGTCTGAGGAGATCATTCGAATGAACCGTCGTGATACGAAATTCAGCCCGCGTCTGCGCTATACCGCACTGGCCATGGGTCTGGCATTGAGCTTGGCTGGTGGCTCCGTTTTCGCACAGTCACGCTCCGCAGGTGCCGTTTTTGGCACGGCCGAGGCTGGCAGCAAGATCACCATCGTCAGCACCGATACGGGGCTGACGCGCACCATCACCGCAGATGCCAAGGGCCGCTATCGCGCCAGTGAGTTGCCGCTGGGCAACTACACCGTCACCGCCGCGCGGGGTGATGGTCAGGCCATCGGCGTACCGCACAACGTCAAGGTCGGTGCCGGCGGCACGGAAGTGGATTTCACCGCTTCCGCGCAAGAGCTCAGCGCAGTGACCGTGACCGCGACCTCGCTGCCTGCCATCGACGTCAGCCGGGTGGATACCTTCACCGAGCTGAGCTCCACCATCCTCAACAACGTTCCGGTGGCCCGTGATATCACCCAGGCCGCCGTTCTTGCGCCCAGCGTGATCCCGGCCGACTCGCGCTATGGCAACTCGGTTTCGTTCGGTGGTTCCGCAGCGTCGGAAAACGCCTACTACATCAACGGCTATCCGGTCACCAACGCGCTGACCAACATCGGCTCCACCACGCTGCCGTTCGACGCCATCGAGTCGGAGCAGGTGATCACCGGCGGTTACAGCGCCCGTTACGGCCGCTCCACCGGTGGCGTGGTCAACATTTCCACCAAGTCCGGTTCCAACCAGTGGAAGGGCGGAGCCTTGGTGACGTGGACGCCCGAAAGCCTTCGCTCCAACCGCAAGAATATCTACTACCAGAAGGACAACGGCGCGCCCAACGCCGGCCAGGTCTACTGGGATCAGAGCAAGTTCTCGGACAGCCCGTACACCTATGGTGCCTATGTCAGTGGTCCGCTGATCAAGGACCGGCTGTTCATCTATGCCACCGGCGAGTGGGAGCAGGACACGTTCAACCAGAACCAGAACAATGCGGCAGCTAACGGGCTAGGCGCCCGAACTGCCTGGATCTCTGACAAGAACAAGGATCCGCGCTGGCTGACCAAGATCGACTGGAACATCAACGACAGCAACATCCTCGAGTTCACCGGCATCTCGGACAAGAGCGGCACGGATCGCAGCCGCTACTCCTTCGACAAGACCAACTTGACCCGCGGTACCCAGAAGACGGGCGGCTACCGCTACAAGGACGGAGGCGAAACCTACATCGGCAAGTACACCGGCTACCTCACCAGCGACCTGACGCTGTCCGCAACGTATGGCAGGCAGAAGGTGCTGCATTATTCCGCGCCCTTCGGCTACGACCCGACGCAGGTCAACATTGTCGACAATCGTCCGATCACCAACAAGGTGACCGGCCTGCAGCCGTACACCAACCTCAACGATACCAATGCCTACGACAAGACCGATGGCTACCGCATCGACCTCGAATGGCGCGTGGGGGATCACGACCTGAGTCTCGGCTATGACGTGTCCAACTCGGAGTCCGAAGCGGGTACGATCATGTCCGGCCCCGGTTATGCCTGGTTCTATGCGCATACGGATGGTGGCGACATCCCCAACAGCGGTGGTTTGACCACGGCGCCGAACAGCGATTATGTGTACAAGTACATCTTCGAGAACGGCGGCACGTTCAAGGTCAAGCAGAAGGCTTATTACCTCGAGGATCGCTGGCAGCTGACCGACCGTTGGCTGCTCTCGCTGGGCGTGCGCAACGACAGCTTCACCAACTACAACTCCGATGGCGTCGAGTACGTCAGCCAGAAGGACCAGTGGGCGCCGCGTCTGGGCTTCACCTGGGACGTCATGGGCGACTCCAGCCTGAAGGTCTACGGCAACGCTGGTCGCTACTTCTTGGCCATGCCGCTGAATGTCGCCGTGCGCGGTGCTTCCGGCTCGACCTACACCACGGAGTTCTTCTCGTTCACCGGCATCGATCCGACCACCGGCGTGCCGACCGGGTTGACCGCGCTGGGTAACGGCCCTTACTCGTCCAACAACGAGTTTGGCCAGGCTCCTGACCCACGCACGGTAGCGGCGAAGAACCTGAAGTCGCACTACCAGGACGAGATGATCCTCGGCATGCAGCAGGCCCTGGGTTCGTCGTGGAACTGGGGTGCCCGACTGCAGTATCGCGACCTGAAGTCTGCCATCGACGACCAGTGCGACAACCGGCCGATGTTGAAGTACATGGCCGAACACAATATCGCGGTCGATCCGAACTACAACTACTCGCCCGACTGCCGCCTGTTCAACCCGGGCGCCAACAACGTCATGCTGCTGGATCTGCCTGACGCCGCCGGCTCTCCGGAACTGGTCGCCGTGCCCTATTCCAAGCAGGACATGGGTGTTTACCTGAAGCGCAAGTACATCGGCCTCGACCTGTCGTTGGAGCATCCGTTCGACGGCAAGTGGTTCGGTCGCATCGACTACACCATCTCGCACAACTACGGCAACGATGAGGGCCAGCTCGATTCCGACATCGGCCAAGGCGACGTCTCGCAGACGGTGCTGTTCGATCACAAGGAGCTGATGGCCTACGGCGGTGGCAATCTGCCGAACGATCGTCGCCACGTGCTCAAGGCGTACGGCTTCTACCAGTTCACCCCGGAGTGGCAGGTGGGTGGCACCCTGGTGGCCAGGACGGGTCGCCCGCGGAGCTGCTTGGGCTATCTCCCGGCTGATTCGGCGGAGTACAGCCAGTTCTGGGCGGATAACCTCGACTACGGCCGTTATTACCACTTCTGCGACGGCAAGGCTGTGCCGCGTGGCAGCGTGGGCCGGTTGCCGTTCGATGCGCAGCTGAGCGTGAATGCCGCCTATACCCCGAACTGGGCAGACGGCAAGCTCAAGATGTCGGTCGACGTGTTCAACATCCTCAATCGTCAGGTGGCACAGAACGTCGAAGAGCGTGGCGAACTGGGTGGTCAGGGCGTGAAGGCGGACAGCCGCTATCGCGTGCTCAGCTACGACGCACCCCGCTCGGTGCGCTTCACGGTTCGTTACGACTTCTGATCGTTGCAGACAAACTTGCGGGGCCGCCTTGGCCCCGCAAGTTCGAGGACTCTCCAGTTGGCCGCCGGGATGCTTCCGGCGGCCTTTTTGTCGGCGAGATCTGCCCGTGCCGAGAGCATTTGCCGGGACGCGGGATCAAGAAGAAGCGATTCCGTGTTTCAATGGGATGAGGCGCTTCTGAAATCACTGGATGGCATGACTGCCCGGCCCCGACTTCATCGGCGGCTCGATGGGTGACGGCCGCTGCACACCAAGGCACCGCATGAGCCAATTCGCCCTGCTCGGCAAACGCCGTTTTGCGCCGTTCTTCTGGACCCAGGCGCTGGGGGCGTTCAACGACAATGCGTTCCGCAATGCACTGGTGATGCTGGTGGCGTTCCAGATGGGGCTGGGTGATCGCACAGTGTCGCTGTACACCAACCTGGCGCCGGCGCTGTTCATCATCCCGTTCTTCTTGTTTTCCGCCACGGCCGGGCAACTGGCCGAGAAGTACGAGAAGAGCAGGATCATCCGTTACGTGAAATTGTTCGAGATCGGCGCGATGGCGCTGGCTGCGTACGGTTTCTACACGCATCACACGACGCTGCTGCTGGTCGTGCTGTTCATGATGGGCATGCACTCGACCATGTTCGGGCCGATCAAGTACGCGATCCTGCCGCAGGCGCTGACACCGGTCGAACTGGTCGGCGGCAACGGACTGGTCGAGATGGGTACGCAGATGGCGATGCTGGTGGGCATGATCGCCGGCAATTCGTTGATGCTGGTGGCCGGCGTTGGGCCGTTGCTGGCGTCGGGCGCCACCATCGCGGTGGCGGTGGCCGGTTACCTGGCCTCTCGCCGCATCCCGCTGGCGCCTGCGACCGCGCCGGAGCTCAAGTTCAACTGGAACCCGTTCAGCGAGACCGCGCGGGTGCTGGCGATCACCCGCGCCGATCGCCCGGTGTTCAACGCGGTACTGGGCATCTCGTGGTTCTGGTTCTTCGGCACCGTGCTAATCGCACAGCTGCCGATCTACACGCGCGAAACGCTGGGCGGCGACGGCTCGGTCAACACGCTGGTGCTGACCCTGTTCTCGATCGGCACCGGCGTCGGCGCGCTGTTGTGCGAGAAGATGTCGGGCCGGCGGGTGGAGATCGGTCTGGTGCCGCTGGGCGCGTTCGGGCTGACCGCGTTCGGCGTGGACCTGTACTTTGCCCGGCACGGCATGGTGGCGGCGCGCGGGCTGGATTGGCTGGCCTTCCTGCAGGTGGCGGGCAGCTGGCGCGTCGCGCTGGACCTCACCCTGATCGGCGTGTTTGCCGGCCTCTACGTGGTGCCGCTGTTCGCCTACGTGCAGGCGCGTGCGCCGCGCGAGAAACTGTCGCGGATCATCGCCGGCACCAACATCCTGAACGCGTTGCTGATCGTGCTGGCGGCGGGCTTCGGCCTGGGGCTGGGCGCGCTGGGGCTGGACGCCTCGCAGATCTTCCTCGCCGCGGCACTGCTCAACGTGCTGGTGGCCTGGTACATCTTCACCCTGGTGCCCGAGTTCGCGATGCGCTTCATCACCTGGGTGCTGGTCAATACGCTGTACCGGGTGCGTGCCGACGGCAGCGACCGGATTCCCTGGGAAGGGCCGGCGCTGCTGTTGTGCAACCACGTCAGCTTCATGGACCCGCTGCTGCTGATGGCGAACCTGCGCCGGCCGGTGCGCTTCGTGATGTATTACAAGATCTTCAACATCCCGGTGCTGAGCTTCGTGTTCCGCACGGCCAAGGCGATCCCGATTGCCGGCCACAAGGAAGATCCCGCGGTGCTGCAGCAAGCCTACGACGCGATCGACGCGGCGCTGGCCGCGGGCGAGCTGGTGTGCGTCTTCCCGGAAGGCGCGCTCACCGCCGACGGCGAGATCGCGCCGTTTCGCCCGGGCGTGGAGAAAATCCTGGCGCGGCGGCCGGTGCCGGTGGTGCCGATGGCGCTGCGCGGCCTGTGGGGCAGCGTGTGGAGCCGGCGCGATTCGATGCTGCGCCGCGCGCGGTTGCCGCGACGGTTCCGGGCGCGGGTGGAACTGGTGGTGGATGCGCCGCAAGCGCCGGCGCAGGTCTCGGCAGCGACGCTGGAGGCGCGCGTGCGTGAGCTGCGCGGCGAGCTGGCGTAGCCGGAACTTCAGCCGATCCAGCCGCCGATCACCACCAGCGCCACCACGCTCAGCCACGCCAGCAACGCGCGCAGCAGGGCGCTGCGCAGGCGGCGCAGTTCGGCCAGCGGGTCGCTGTGTTCCTCGGCGTAGCCGTCGCCGGCCTCGATGTCGATCAGCACGTCAGCCTGCGCCGCGGCGCCCAGGAAGCCCGGGCCGGCGGCATACCAGCTGGTCGAGGCGGCTTGGCCGTGCCAGCGTCGCCAGGCGCCGATCACCGCTTCCCAGTGGCCGACCACGGCCAGGGTAAAAGTCAGCAGCTGTGCCGGCAGCCAGTCCAGCGCGTTGGCCACGTAGCCGGCGGCGCGGCGGCTGTCCGTATCGAGCCGCAGCGTGTCGTCGCGGCCCAGCGTCTGCGCCAGCCGGTACCCCAGTGCGCCGGCCGGGCCGAGCAGGAAGAACCACAGCAGCACGGCAAAGCGCCGGCGCAGCGCGGCATAGGCGATCGCCTCACCCAGCGCCGGCGCGTTCCAGGCAATCGGCTGGCCGTCGTCGGCCAGCGCCTGTGCGGCGACTTCGCGACTGGCGCCGTCCGGCGCGTCCAGGATCGCCTCCAGATCGGCCTCGAACTCGCGCGGGCCGAGGCAGTACAGCAACACCGTCAGCGCAAACAGCAACGGCAGCAAGGCGCCCAGCGGTGAGCGCCCGAGCAGCCATTCCAGCAGCGCGCACAGGACCAGCGGCGCCAGCAAGGCCAGCGCCACACGACCGCCGCCACTGGTATCCGCCAGTTGCGCCACCCAGCGGCGGAACAGGCCGTCGCCGCGCCAGCGCGCCAGTTGCGGCATCACGTGCAGCAGGCCGAGGGCAACGAGGGTAACGAGCAGACGGATGGCCATGATGGAAGGGTTCGCGGACAGTGGCTGCCATTGTAGAAGGCCGTCCGTGATCTCCAAGTGCCGCAGGTCGGTGCGGCCTGCCCGTCTGCCGCACGATATCGCGCCACCGGTCAGTCGCCGCGGATCGCATCGCGGGAGATCGCCTCGATGGTGGCGCCGGCGGCGCCATGCGGCCCGCCAGCGGCGCGCACGCGTTGGCTCGCGGGTATGGCGAGGAGTGCTTCCGTGCGGCATGACCGATCCCTGGTGGCGGATACGGCCAGAGACCGGTGGATCGGCGCGGAGTTCGCGCCGCCGGATCAGCCGGGCATGGCGTCGGCGACCAGCGCATCCAGCTCCAGGCCGGCACGCTGCCGCAGCCAGTGCGCCAGCAACTGGTAGGACACCGACAGCCGCGTGGACGGCAGGAAGCTGCCGTCGGCGATGCCGTCGACGATCTGCTGCGGGGTGAACCAGCGCGCGTCTTCCAGCTCGTGGTCGCGCATGCGGATCTGCCGCGACGCGGCGGTGGCGATGAAGCCGACCATCAGCGAGGCGGGCATCGGCCACGGCTGCGAGGAGTGGTAGCGCACCTGGTCGACGATCACGCCGGCCTCCTCGGCCACTTCACGGCGCACCGCGTCCTCCAGCGCCTCGCCCGGCTCGACGAAGCCGGCCAGGGTGGAGTAGCGCCCGGGCGGCCAGCCCGCCTGGCGGCCGAGCAGGCAGGCGCCGTCGTGCTCGACCAGCATGATCACCGCCGCGTCGGTACGCGGGAAATGCAGCCGTGCGCACTCCGGATGGGTGCATTGCGCGCGATGGCCGGCCGCGACCAGCAGCAGCGGCGCGCCGCAGTGCGTGCAGAAGCGCGTCTCGCGCTGCCAGTGCGACAGGCCCTTGGCATAGGCGAACAGGCTGGCCTCGTCGGCCGCCAGCTGCAGGCCGGCGCTGCGCAGGCTCACGCGCCGCGCGTCGAGCGCATCTTCCAGTTCGCCGAGGCGGTCGGGGTCGTCGGCCACCAGCAGGAAATGCGGGCGCTCATGGGCGATGCCGAGCAGGCTGGCGCGCAGTTCGCCGAGCCATTGCCCGCGTTCGTTCGCGTCCAGCCAGCGCAGCGCATCGCGGTCGCGGTGCAGGAAGGCTTCGCCGGCGTCGTCCAGCAGCAGGTAGCGCGCTCGCGGCGAGCGGGCCTGTTCGACGATCCACACCGACTCGTCGCGCGACTCGGCCACGCGGTCGAGCACCAGGCTGAGTCCGGCGAAGGTGTTCTGCGGGGGCTGCACGGCCCGATCCATCGGTGATGCCTCAGGCCGAGAACGAGGAGCCGCAGCCGCAGGTGGTCTTCGCGTTCGGGTTGCTGATCACGAACTGCGCGCCGCTGAGATTCTCGGCGTAGTCGATCTGCGCGCCGCCGAGGTATTGCAGCGAGAGCGGGTCGCACAGCAGGGTCACGCCGTCGCGCTCGATTGCCAGGTCGTCCTCGGCCTGGGCCTCGTCGAAGGTGAAGCCGTACTGGAAGCCCGAGCAACCGCCGCCGGAGATGTACACGCGCAGCTTCAGCGCCGGGTTGCCTTCTTCGGCAATCAGCTCATGCACCTTGTGGGCGGCGGCGGCAGTGAACACCAGCGGGGCGCCGCTGCTGCGGTAATCGGGGATCGCGACGAAAGTTTCCATGGGTATCTGGATGGGGTAGGGCTGACAGGAAACCAAGCATACCGCGTCAGGCCGGCATGGCCTCGTCGAGTACCGCATCCGGTGCCGGCAATTCGCGCGGGATATCCCCGGCCTGGCGCGAGATGCGTCCGTTGACCTGCGCGCCGGCAGCCATCTCCATCGTGTGATAGCGCAGGTCGCCGTCGATGCATGCCTGCGGCGCCAGTTCCAGCCGCACGCTGACGTTGACGTCGCCGGTCACGTGGCCGTTGATCACCGCCTGCGGCACGTGGATCTCGCCGTGCACCTGGCCGTGCTCGCTGAGCGTGAACACGGCGTCGTCGCCCTCGCCCAGCACGCTGCCTTCGATGCGGCCGTCCAGGTGCAGCGCGCCGCTGAAGCGCAAGTCGCCGCGGATCACCGTGCCGCGGGCGATCAGGCTGGTCTCGTGGCTGCTGTTGCGATCGTTGCGATCGCTGCGTCTACGGTTGAGCATCGCGGTCTCCTTCGGCGTTGGTGATGTTTCCGCTCAGTGCGGCGTCCCAGGCGACGGCACGGTTGACCGGCTCGCCCCGGGCAGGCTGAATGCTGATGCGCAGCCGCGTCGGGCGAAAATCCGCCGGCAGCACGATGGTGCCGTGCAACTGCTGGAAATAGGCGAAACGGAACGGCAGGCCGTCCTTCTGCGCGACATCGCCCAGCGCCGGCCAGTCCAGCCTCGTCACCTGGTTGCCGCGCAGACCTTCCACGCTGACCAGGGCGTTGCCGGAGATCTCCTCGCCGCGTTTCGCGTTCTGGGTCAGGCTGAGGCTGATGTTCCAGCCGCGCGAGCCGACGATCGGCTGCAGCTTCACCTCCTGCAGTTTCAGACCCTGCCGCTGGGCATCGCCGCCGACCAGCCGCGAATAGAATCCCAGGTCGGCACGCAGGCCGTTCAGTTCCTCTTCGCGCTGCGCCAGGGTGCCGCGCAGCGAGCGGGTGGCGACCTCGTTGACCTGGGCCTCGCGCTGCAGGTTCGCGACCTGCTGCTTCAAGTTGTCGATCTGGGCGAGCAGGGCGCGCTGCTGGCGATGGTCCACGGCGGCCGGCGTCGCCGCCTGGCGCACCAGCGCACCGACGACCATGCCCACCACCAGCAGACTGCCGAGCCAGGCCAGGCCCAGCCACAGCCAACGCCGGCGCTGGCCGGTGTCGTCGTGCCGGCGCACGACGAAGCGCGGTGGTGGTCGTGAGGCCATGCGGCGCGTCCGGGGAAAACCAGAGGTATAGCCCCGGCGTGACGAAAGCGTCAAGGAACGGGTGCACGCTTCAGGGCACCGTACACCGGCGGCGCCATGCGGGTCACCTGGCTCAGCCCTGCATCTTGCTCTGCAGGTAGCGTTCCGCGCCGATGTCCTTGACCAGGCTGAACTGGGTTTCCAGCCAGTCGATGTGTTCTTCCTCGTCGTGCAGGATGCCCTTGAACAGGTCGCGGCTGATGTAGTCGGCGATGCCTTCGCTGTACGCGATCGCCTCGCGCAGATCCTTCACCGCGGCCAGTTCCAGGTCCAGGTCGCCCTGCAGCGACTCCAGCGCATTCTCGCCGATGCGCAGCTTGCCCAGGTGCTGCAGGTTCGGCAGGCCGTCGAGGAACAGGATGCGTTCGATCAGATGATCGGCGTGCCTCATCTCCTCGATCGACTCCTTGTACTCGTGCTCGGCCAGCTCGGTGTAACCCCAGTCCTTGAGCATCCGGCTGTGCAGGAAATACTGGTTGATCGCGGTCAGCTCGTTGTAGAGCACCTTGTTGAGGAACTCGATGACCTTGGCATCACCTTGCATGGCTTCCACTCCGATCGAAGACAACTGCGGACTATACAAACTCCGCGTTCCGGCGGCTGGAATGCGAACGACGACAGTTTGCCTGGTGCGGGATGAGGCATCCACACGACACCGGCAGAAGGGGAGACTCAGGCGGCGGCGAGCGGCAGCTGGCAGGCGACTTGCGACAAGGCCTGGTCGAACGTGGCGCGTGCTTCCTGCTCGCAGCAACCGCAGCGGTCCGAGCAGCCGGTGCGGGCCTGCAGTTCGGCAAAGGTATGCACGCCATTGGCCGCTTCGCGGCGGATGGCGTGATCGGTGACGGCGTTGCACATGCAGATGTACATGGCGCGCATTGGAACGCGAATGCGAATGATTGTCAACAAATGATGGGCCGACTGCGGCAAGCCGTTCAGGCGGCAGCGCGTCCGTTGCGGGGGCCGTTGGGCGGGCTTCCGGCGCCCTCGCGCGGCGGCGGGCTGCCCAGCTGGACGCCGAACAGGTCCTCCACCATCGGCGCGAAGTGGCGCAGCGCCCGTGCGTACACGTCGCGCTTGAAGTTCACCACGTGCGCGGCCGGGTACCAGAAATCGACCCAGCGCCAGATGTCGAACTCCGGTTTCTCGCTGGCGTCGAGCTTCAGCGCATCTTCCTCCCCGACCAGCCGGAGCAGGAACCACACCTGCTTCTGGCCGATGCAGGTCGGCCGCTGGTGCCGGCGCACGTAGCGCTCGGGCAGCCGGTAGCGCAGCCAGCCGTGGGTGGCGGTGATCACCTCCACGTGGTGCGCCGCCAGGCCGGTTTCCTCTTCCAGCTCGCGGTACATCGCTTCCAGCGGCGTCTCGTCGGTGCGCATCCCGCCCTGCGGGAACTGCCAGCCGTCACGATTGACCCGGCGCGCCCAGAACAACTGGCCGGCTGCATTCAGCAGCACGATGCCGACGTTCGGACGGTAGCCATCTACATCAATCATGTCGCCTCCTGGGCCGGGCGGCGCGGCATGGCCGGCAAGACCGCAGCGACGTCCTGCCGCCGATTCAACCACAGCGCGCGAAGCAGCGGCAAGCGGCGGACTTGAACCCGCGGGGCTACCCGACTAAACTGCCGCGCCCCGCCCGCATCGTTCCGATGCCGGCACGGCGGGTTCCCCAAGGCTATGTAGCTCAGCCGGTTAGAGCACAGCACTCATAATGCTGGGGTCGGTGGTTCGAGTCCACCCATAGCCACCATGGCCAGGGCGTGTGTTTTCCCGCCGGTCCATCATCGTCACGACACGCAGGCGTCTGCCATGCATATCTTCAAGGTGTTCCAGATCGAGGCCGCGCACCGGCTGCCGAACGTGCCGGTCGGGCACAAGTGCGCGCGACTGCACGGGCATTCGTTCCGGGTCGAGATCCATGTGGCGGGTGAGCCGCAGTCGCAGCTGGGTTGGGTGATGGACTTTGCCGACGTGAAGGTGGCTTTCGCACCGTTGTACGACCAGCTCGACCATCACTACCTCAACGAGATCGAGGGGCTGGAGAACCCGACCAGCGAGATGCTGGCGCGCTGGATCTGGCAGCGGCTGCAGCCGCGCCTGGCGGGACTGGACAAGGTGGTGGTGCACGAAACCTGCACTTCGGGCGCAAGTTGCAGTCGCGACAGCTTCTGACGCGTTGCAATGTTTCACAAAACAGTCATAAATCGCTGTTTGTAAATGAATATTTACCAGCGTGTCGGCTGAACATCAAAAATTATATTGCACTGCACAAAATTCGCTGCTAGAGTGCCTGCCACTACCCCATCCTCAACGAGGACGACACCATGACGCAGCAACTCAACAACCAGATTTTCGCTTTCACCAAGCAGTTCACCGACAGCGCGTTCAAGGCGCAGTCGCTGGCTCTGAAGAGCCTGGAGGCGGTCGCCGAGCTGCAGCTCAAGGCGCTCGAGGAGCAGGCCAAGGTCTCCGCCGAGTTCGTCGCCGAGGCGCTGGAGACCCGTGATCTCGACGGCGTGCGCAGCCTGTGGGAAAAGGGCGCCAGCCTGAGCCGCGACAACGCCGAGCGCGTGGTGGCGGTTTCGCAGGAAGTGCTCGCGGTCACGCAGAAGACCGCCGAGTCGCTGAATGCGCTGGTGCAGGAGCAGCGTCAGGCCGCCAACGACGCCGTTGCCGCGCCGGTCGCTGCCGCCAAGAAGGCTGCCGCCAAGTAATCCTGGCGGTACCCTCGCGCGACTTGCGATGAAACAGGGCCGAACCTCGTGTTCGGCCCTGTTTGCGTGTGTCGGTGCAGGAGCTTGTGCGGAGATGGTGTGTGCGGCGGGCGATCCGGTCGCGCATTCGGGCCGACGGGCACGATGCCGCAGGCCGCACGGCTTGTTCCTTCAATTGCCCCACTGATATACTTTTGCGGATTGGATCGTGGCCCGCAGCTGTATCGGTGCCGCCTGAAGCAGGCCGCGCGGAGACGCTACGTGCTCAACAGTCTTGCCTCTGGTCGACGTCTCGCCTTGCGTATCGTTCTGCTGCAGCTTGCTGTGGCGTTGCTGGCTGGCCTGGTTTTCCTCGCGCTGGGACGCCGGGAAGCAGTGGCGGCGACGGCGGGCGCGGCACTGGTGGCGCTGGGTACCGCGTTGATGTCGGCGCGGTTTTTCAGCGCCCTCGGCGGAGCCGGCTTGGTGCTGGGCCGCCTGCTGACGGGCATGTTCCTGAAATGGATCGTGATCGTCGGGGGGCTGGTCGTGATCCTGTTCCAATTCAAGTTGCCACCGCTGGCCGCCATCACGGGGTTGGCGGCGGCTTACGCGGTTTATCTGCTGGCGTTCAGATTCAAGGGTTGATCCATGGCAAGCGAGCCGACTGGCGGTCTTACCGAATACATCCAGCATCACCTCAAGCACCTGACCCCGCACACCAGCGAGGGCGGTTTCTGGGCGGTGCACGTCGACTCGGTCACCGTGTCGCTGGCGCTGGGCGTGCTGTTCTGCCTGTGGTTCTGGCTGAAGGCGCGCAAGGCCACCGCCGGCGTGCCGGGCAAGGGCCAGGCGTTCGTGGAGATCGTGCTGGAGTTCGTCGACGGCCAGGTCAAGGACGTGTTCCATGGCGATCGCCGTGTGCTGGGCCCGCTGGCGCTGACGGTGTTCGTCTGGGTGTTCCTGATGAACGCGATGGACCTGCTGCCAGTCGACCTGCTGCCGTGGATCACCGAGATGTTCGGTATCAAGCACTTCCGTGCCGTGCCCACCGCCGACATCAACATGACCTTCGCGATGTCGCTGACGGTATTCGCGCTGATCATTTTCTACAGCTTCAAGGCCAAGGGCGCCGGCGGCTACATGCACGAGCTGTTCACCGCGCCGTTCGGCAAGCATCCGCTGCTGTGGATCCCGAACTTCCTGCTCAACATGGTCGAACTCGCATCCAAGCCGGTGAGCCTGGCGATGCGACTGTTCGGCAACATGTACGCCGGCGAGCTGGTGTTCATGCTGATCGCCGGCCTGTTCAGCGCCGGCGCCGGCCTGGCCGGCTGGGCGCTATATGGCGCGGGCATCATCGGCTACACGGTGTGGGGCATCTTCCACATCCTGATCATCTCGATCCAGGCATTCATCTTCATGGTGCTGACGATCGTGTACATCTCGATGGCGCACGATCACCACTGATCGGCGTTCTCGAAACCTCTGTTTCAACCGTTTTGCCTTTTCCAGTTTGAATTTCTCAGGAGACCGTCGTGGAACTCATCACTCACATTGCTCAAGTCCAGTCCTTCACCGCCATCGCGCTGGGCCTGATCATCGGCCTCGGTGCACTCGGTGCCTGTATCGGCATCGGCGTCATGGGTTCGAAGTTCCTCGAAGCCGCCGCGCGCCAGCCGGAGCTGGTGCCGCTGCTGCAGGGCCGCATGTTCCTGCTGGCCGGCCTGATCGACGCGGCGTTCCTGATCGGCGTGGCGCTGGCGATGTACTTCGCCGTGGCGAACCCGCTGCTGTCGAAGCTGGCGGGCGCGTAAGTCCCCTGGCGACGCTGCGGCGTCGCCGTTTCGGCCCGGGTGCAATGACACCCGGGCCTGTTTCAACCCGTATTTACAGGTAACGCAGCGATGGATTTCAACGCGACCTTGATTGGCGAGATGATTTCGTTCGCCATCCTGATCTGGTTCAGCGTCCACTTCATCTGGCCGCACATCAACAAGGCCATCGAAGATCGCCAGGTCAAGATCGCCGAAGGCCTGAGTGCCGCCGAGCGTGCCCACGCCGAGCTGAAGAGCGCGGACGTGAAGGTGGCCGGCGAAATCAAGCAGGCACGTCTGCAGGCTTCCGAGATCATCGACAAGGCCCAGCAGCAGGCCAACCAGATCATCGACAAGGCCCGTGCCGAGGCGATCGCCGAGATCAACCGGCTGAAGGCTGCCGCGCAGGACGACATCGCCTCGATGGCGCAGCGCGCCCGCGACCAGCTGCGCGAGCAGGTCGGCGCGCTGGCCGTGGCCGGCGCCAGCAAGATCGTGCAGCGCGAGGTCGACGCCTCCACGCACAAGGCCTTGCTCGACCAGCTCGCGGCCGAGATCTGATCCATGGCCCAGGCAATCACCCTCGCTCGCCCGTACGCCCGCGCTGCCTTCGAAGTGGCGCATGCGGCCGGTTCGCTGCCGGCCTGGTCGCAGTCGCTGGCGTTCGCCGCCGCGGTGGCGAAGGATCCGCGCGTGGCCGGTTTCGGCAACGACCCGCGGGTGCTGCCGGCGCAATTGGTGGCGCTGCATCTGCCCGCCGGCGTGGCCGCCGACAGCCCGTTCGGGCATTTCCTCGGCGAGATGGCCGAGCAGCGCCGGCTGGCCTTGCTGCCGGAGGTGGCCGAACTGTTCGAGGCGTTCAAGCGCGAGTCCGAGTCGCAGCTGCTGGTCAAGGTGACCAGCGCGATGGCGCTGGACGCGGCGCAGGCCGAACAGCTCAAGGTCTCGCTGAAGCGCCGTTTCAAGCGCGAGATCGAACTGGACACCCGGGTCGACGCCTCGCTGCTGGCCGGCGTGGTGATCGATACCGGCAGCGAAGTGATCGACGGTTCCGCCCGCGGCCGGCTGGCGAAGCTGGCCAGCGCGCTGAGTTATTAGTTTCACGCGAAGTCCGTTTCGCGGAGAGCAAACCCCGGCATCCATGCCGGACTCTCAAAGAAAGCATCGCGTTTACAAAATTTCAGGATAACGACCCATGTCCAGCACCACACTGAATCCGTCCGAGATCAGCGAACTGATCAAGAGCCGCATCGAGCAGTTCAAGCTCGGCGCGGAAGCGCGCAACGAGGGCACCATCATCAGCGTGTCCGACGGCATCGTGCGCATCCACGGCCTGGCCGACGTGATGCAGGGCGAGATGATCGAGCTGCCGGGCAACGCGTACGCGCTGGCGCTCAACCTCGAGCGCGACTCGGTCGGCGCGGTGGTGCTCGGCGAATACCAGCACCTGCGCGAAGGCGACACTGCCAAGACCACCGGCCGCATCCTCGAAGTGCCGGTCGGCCCGGAGCTGCTCGGCCGCGTGGTCGACGCGCTGGGCAACCCGATCGACGGCAAGGGTCCGGTCAACGCCAAGCTCAACGCGCCGATCGAGAAGGTCGCGCCGGGCGTGATCTGGCGCAAGTCGGTCGACCAGCCGCTGCAGACCGGCTACAAGTCGGTCGACGCGATGATCCCGGTCGGCCGCGGCCAGCGCGAGCTGATCATCGGCGACCGCCAGACCGGCAAGACCGCGCTGGCGATCGACGCGATCATCGCGCAGAAGGATTCCGGCATTAAGTGCATCTACGTCGCGATCGGCCAGAAGCGTTCGTCGATCGCCAACGTGGTGCGCAAGCTCGACGAGAACGGCGCGCTGGCCAACACCATCATCGTGGTCGCCTCGGCGTCCGAGTCGGCCGCGCTGCAGTACGTCGCGCCGTACTCCGGCTGCGCGATGGGCGAGTACTTCCGCGACCGCGGCCAGGACGCGCTGATCGTGTACGACGACCTGTCCAAGCAGGCCGTGGCCTACCGCCAGATCTCGCTGCTGCTGAAGCGCCCGCCGGGCCGCGAGGCCTACCCGGGCGACGTGTTCTATCTGCACTCGCGTCTGCTCGAGCGCGCCTCGCGCGTGTCCGAGGAGTACGTCGAGAAGTTCACCAACGGCGAAGTGAAGGGCAAGACCGGCTCGCTGACCGCGCTGCCGATCATCGAGACCCAGGGCGGCGACGTGTCCGCGTTCGTGCCGACCAACGTGATCTCGATCACCGACGGCCAGATATTCCTGGAGACCGACCTGTTCAACGCCGGCATCCGCCCGGCCGTGAACGCCGGCATCTCGGTGTCCCGTGTCGGCGGCGCCGCGCAGACCAAGATCGTCAAGAAGCTGTCCGGCGGCGTGAAGCTGGCCCTGGCGCAGTTCCGCGAGCTGGCCGCGTTCGCGCAGTTCGCCTCGGACCTGGACCCGGCCACCCGCGCCCAGCTGGACCGCGGCCAGCGCGTCACCGAGCTGATGAAGCAGAAGCAGTATTCGCCGCTGTCGATCGCCGAGCTGGCGCTGTCGGTGTACGCCGCCGAGCAGGGTTATCTGGACGACCTGCCGGTGAACCAGGTGCTGGCGTTCGAGAAGGGCCTGCACGCGTTCATGCACCAGAACCATGGCGACCTGATGAAGACCATCGTGGCCACCGGCAACTGGGACAAGGACATCGAGGCCGTGTTCAAGGCTTCGCTGGACGAATACAAGAAGACCGGCAGCTGGTAAGACCCGGCAAGAGCGAATCGGAAGGGTGTGACGGTAACGACACCTCTTCCCACCAGCGAGCACAACGAGCGGAATAGAGCATGGCCAGCGGACGCGAAATCAAAACCAAGATCAAGAGCACGCAGAACATGCGCAAGGTGACGCGCGCGCTCGAGATGGTCTCGGCCTCGAAGATCCGCAAGGCGCAGGACCTGATGAAAGCCTCGCGCCCGTATGCGCGCTCGATGCGCAAGGTGATCGCGCACGTGGCGCAGGCCAGCACCGATTTCAGCCATCCGTTCCTGGTCCAGCGCGACAACGTGGCGCGGGTCGGCTACATCGTGGTGTCGACCGACCGCGGCCTGTGCGGCGGCCTCAACTCCAACCTGTTCCGTCGCCTGCTGCCGGCGATCGCCGAGTGGCAGCAGCAGGGCGTGCAGGTCGACGTGGTGGCGATCGGGCAGAAGGCCGTGGCGTTCTTCCGCCGCCTCAAGGGCGTCAACCTGGTCGGCAGCGTCACCCACCTCGGCGAGAAGCCGAAGCTCGAGCAGCTGGTCGGCGTGATCAAGGTGATGCTGGATGCCTACCAGGCCAACGGCCTGGACCGTGTGTTCCTCGCCTACAGCGACTTCGTCAACACCATGACGCAGAAGCCGACCGTCGACGCACTGCTGCCGCTGCCGCTGGTGGCCGCGGAGATGGAAGAGCACCAGGCGGCCGGCGAGTCGGCCTATGCCGGCGTCAAGCTGGAGGCGAGCCACGACTGGGACTACATCTACGAGCCGGACGCGCAGACCGTGCTGGAGCACGTGTTGACCCGCTACATCGAGTCGGTGGTGTACCAGGCGGCGCTGGAGAACCTCGCCAGCGAGCACGCCGCGCGCATGGTCGCGATGAAGAGCGCGTCGGACAACGCGAACAAGGTGATCGGCGAGCTGACCCTGGTCTACAACAAGGCCCGCCAGGCCGCGATCACCCAGGAAATCAGCGAAATCGTCGGCGGCGCGGCGGCGGTGTAAGTGGTTACGAAAGCGATCGTCCCTGATCGCAGAGCAGGATCAAAAGGCGGCCACCCATGGCCACACTCCTAAGTAAGAGCGACGTTTCATCGGCGCTTTGTACAAATCGAAATCTTGAAGAGATTCATCCGGAGCTATCAGCATGAGCCAGGGCAAAGTTGTTCAGATCATCGGCGCGGTCATCGACGTGGAGTTCCCGCGCGACCAGGTGCCGCAGGTGTATGACGCGCTGAAGATCGACGGCACCGAAATCACGCTGGAAGTGCAGCAGGTGCTGGGCGACGGCATCGTGCGCACCATCGCGCTCGGCTCCACCGAGGGCCTGAAGCGCGGCCTCGCGGCGCGCAACACCGGCGAAGGCATCAAGGTGCCGGTCGGCAAGGCCACCCTGGGCCGCATCATGGACGTGCTCGGCAACGCCATCGACGAAGCCGGCCCGATCGGCGAGCAGGATCGCTGGGTGATCCACCGCGAGGCGCCGAGCTACGCCGACCAGGCGGCTGCGACCGACCTGCTCGAGACCGGCATCAAGGTGATCGACCTGGTCTGCCCGTTCGCCAAGGGCGGCAAGGTCGGCCTGTTCGGCGGCGCCGGCGTGGGCAAGACCGTGAACATGATGGAGCTGATCAACAACATCGCCAAGGCGCACTCGGGTCTGTCCGTGTTCGCCGGCGTGGGCGAGCGTACCCGCGAGGGCAACGACTTCTACCACGAGATGAAGGACTCCAACGTGCTCGACAAGGTCGCGATGGTGTACGGCCAGATGAACGAGCCGCCGGGCAACCGCCTGCGCGTCGCGCTGACCGGCCTGACCATGGCCGAGTACTTCCGCGACGAGAAGGACGAGCACGGCAAGGGCAAGGACGTGCTGCTGTTCGTCGACAACATCTACCGTTACACCCTGGCCGGTACTGAGGTGTCCGCGCTGCTCGGCCGCATGCCGTCGGCGGTGGGCTACCAGCCGACCCTGGCCGAGGAAATGGGCGTGCTGCAGGAGCGCATCACCTCGACCAAGACCGGCTCGATCACCTCGATCCAGGCCGTGTACGTGCCCGCGGACGACCTGACCGACCCGTCGCCGGCGACCACCTTCGCCCATCTGGACGCGACCGTGGTGCTCTCGCGCAACATCGCCTCGCTGGGCATCTACCCGGCGGTGGACCCGCTCGACTCGACCAGCCGCCAGCTCGATCCGAACGTGATCGGCCAGGAGCACTACGAGGTCGCGCGCAAGGTGCAGGGCACGCTGCAGCGCTACAAGGAGCTGAAGGACATCATCGCGATCCTCGGCATGGACGAGCTGAGCGAAGAGGACAAGCAGGCCGTGGCGCGTGCGCGCAAGTGCGAGCGCTTCTTCTCGCAGCCGTTCCACGTGGCCGAGGTGTTCACCGGTTCGCCGGGCAAGTACGTGTCGCTGAAGGAAACCATCCGCGGCTTCAAGATGATCGTCGACGGCGACGTCGACCACCTGCCGGAGCAGGCGTTCTACATGGTCGGCGGCATCGACGAGGCGATCAAGAAAGCGGAAGAGATGGGCGCCAAGAAGGCCGCCTGATTCCCGCGGGCGGATCGCGCGTCCGCCCGTCGCCTCAAGCATTCGGAACCTGAGTCATGACCCACACCATTCGCGTCGACATCGTCAGTGCCGAAGCCGAGATCTTCTCCGGCGACGCGACGATGGTCGTTGCCACCGGCGAGATCGGCGAACTCGGCATCACGCCGCGCCATGCGCCGCTGATCACCCGCCTCAAGCCGGGCCACGTCGACGTGCTGCTGGCCGGCGGCGAGCGCCAGCAGTTCTGGGTTTCCGGCGGCATGCTGGAAGTGCAGCCGCAGGTGGTCACCGTGCTGGCCGACACCGCCGCGCGCGCCGTCGACCTGGACGAGGCCTCCGCGCAGCGCGCCAAGAAGGAAGCCGAGGACGCGCTGGCCAACCGCACCGACGCGATGGAGATCGCCGAGGCACAGGCCAAGCTGGCCGAGGCGATCACCCAGCTGCAGGCGCTGGAACGCCTGCGCAAGAGCCTCAAGCACTGAGCTTGTGCGCTCTTCCGTGAGCGCAGAGCTAAAGTCAAAAGGCGGCCATGCTTGGAATGGGGGTTGTGCACTCATCCATGAGTGCAGAGCGAGATCAGAAGGCGGCCGTCCATGGCCGCACTCCCAACAGAAGCGGTCGCTTCGATGGACATTGCACAGAAGAACGCCGGCCTTGTGCCGGCGTTTTCGCCTCGGCAGGATGCAGCTTTGGCAGCCAGGGACGCATGACGATGACATGGTTGAAGTGCGCATGGGGTGGGCTGTTGCTGGCCCTCGTCGGTTGCGCTGCCACGCAACGCATTCCGCCACCGCCCCCGATGGGCGATGCCACATGGCGCATGGCGGCGCCTCCAGGCACTGCCCGTTATCAGCTGGCGATGGGCGAGGTATCCAGCGGCGGCACGCCGTTCCGGCGCGTGGCGCCGGCGTATCCACCGGACCTGCTCGCCAGCTGCCCACCACCGCAAGAAGTACCGGCACTGTTGATCGTCGGTGTGAACGGCATGGTCGGCGAAGTACGCATCACGGACGAGGCGAGGGCGGATGCGAGTCGCCGCGCCTTCATCGCCGCGGTGCGCACGGCCGCGCTGCAGTGGCGGTTCAATCCGTTGATGATCAATCGCTGGGCCGCCGATGCCGACGGCAACAGCCATGTAGTGGACAGCGAGACGAAACCGTTCAGCCTCGACTACGTGTTCCGTTTCGAATGCCATGCCGGCAAGGGCAGGGTGTCGACCGCGGACACGAAGCCCTGAGCCCTGTTCCGTCAGCGAGCGGACAGAACGGGCTGATATGCTTTTCCGATTGGAATGCGCCAGGGCCCCATTCATGAGCCAGACTCCTCTCCACGTCGTCATCCTCGCCGCCGGCGCCGGCACGCGGATGAAATCGAACCGCGCCAAGGTGCTGATGCCGCTGGCCGGGCGGCCGCTGCTGGCGCACGTGGTCGACACCGCGCGGGCGCTGCAGCCGGCGGCCATCCACGTCGTCTACGGCCATTGCGGCGAGCAGGTGCGCGCGGCATTCGCCGGCCAGGGCGATCTGCGCTGGGTGCTGCAGGCCGAGCGGCTGGGCACCGGCCATGCGGTGGAGCAGGCGCTGGGCGAGGTACCCGACGGCGCGCGCGTGCTGGTGCTGTACGGCGACGTGCCGCTGACCCGGGTCGAGACCCTGCAGCAGCTGGCCGCCGCGGAAGGCGGCTTCAGCCTGCTCACCATGCGGCTGGCCGATCCGCGCGGCTACGGCCGCGTGCTGTGCGACGGCAACGGCCACGTGCGCGCGGTGGTCGAGGAAAAGGACGCCGACGAGGAGCAGCGTGCCATCAACCTGGTCAACACCGGCATCCTCGTCGCGCCCGCCGCCGCGCTGCGCGTCTGGATAGCCGGACTCGACCGCGACAACGCGCAGGGCGAGTACTACCTCACCGACATCTTCGCGATGGCGAACGAGGAGAAGCGCCCCGCGCTTGGCGTGGAGTGCGCCGATCCGGTGGAGGCTTCGGGCGCGAACGACGCGCTGCAGCTCGCCGGGCTGGAAGCCGAGTACCGCCAGCGCGCCGCGCGTGCGCTGATGCGCGATGGCGTGCGCCTGGCCGATCCCCGGCGTATCGACGTGCGCGGCGAGATCGAGGCCGGCCACGACGTCGAGCTGGACGTCGACGTGATCCTGGAGGGCCGCGTGTCACTCGGCGACGACGTGCGCGTCGGCGCGTTCACCCGGCTGAAGGACGTGCGACTGGCCGCCGGCACGGTGGTGCAGGCGCACTGCGACCTGGACGGCGTGGTCACCCACGGCCCATGCACGATCGGCCCGTTCGCGCGGCTGCGCCCCGGCACCGAGCTCGACGCCGGCGTGCACATCGGCAACTTCGTCGAAACCAAGAAGACCCGCCTCGGCGAAGGCAGCAAGGCCAACCACCTGACCTACCTCGGCGACACCGTGGTGGGCCGCGGCGTCAACATCGGCGCCGGCACCATCACCTGCAACTACGACGGCGTGAACAAGTTCGCCACGCGCATCGGCGACGGCGCCTTCATCGGATCCAACAGCGCGCTGGTCGCGCCGGTGACGATCGGCGCGCAGGCCACCATCGGCGCCGGTTCGGTGATCACCCGCGACGCGCCCGACGGCGAACTCACCGTGGCGCGCGGCCGGCAGCAGACGTTCGCGGGCTGGAAGCGGCCGGTGAAGCAGAAGTAAGCGAAGAGGAGTGAGTGGCGAGAGAAAAGTTGAAGCGCACGCCGCCGCCCGCTCTCACTTCTCTTCACTCACGCCCCGCTCCACGCGTAGCGCCAGCCGTCGATTTCCACCAGCAGCTCGCGGCGGCAGATGTCGCCGTGCAGCAGCAGCAGCGGTACGCCGGGCAGGCGGCGCTGCAGGAACTCGTGCACGCGCGCGGCATCCGCGTCGTGGCGCACGTAGGCCTTCAGCGGCGAGCGGGCGTCGAAGCCGGCGGCCATGCCGGCGCTGGCCAGCAGCGCCTCGAGGTTGACCAGGGTTTCCTCCAGCTGGGCGTCCAGGTCGTCCCGGTGCGCCGAGGCGTGGCCGACCACCGCGGCGGTGCCGGAGATCGCCAGCACGTCCTGCGCCGGCAGCGTCATTGCGCGGGCGAAACTGGGCGGGGTGCGGCCGTACTGGCGCGGGTAGCGCCAGGCGCTCACCTGGCGCGGGTTTTCCACCCGCGTGCCGGGCTGGTCGCAGGCCAGCAGGTAAACCTGCAGCCGATGCTCGTCGCCGTGGTGGCCAATCGCGGTGGCGGCGGGAAAACCTTCGGCGAAGAAGTCGCCCATGCCGGCGGCGCGGCCGTCGCAGAAATGCTTGTAGCGCTCGGCGTCGCCTTCGCCCTGGTTGATCGCGCCCAGATAGTTCCACACGCGCTGCACGTGCTGTTCGTCGCGGGTGGCGACGAAGCGGTGCAGTCGCTCGTAGGCCAGCCGGGCGGTAGCGGTGGGGCCGCCGTGCCCGCGTTCGTCCAGCTCGATCGCCACGAACAGCCAGCCGCCGCCGGCCGACCAGCGCAGCGCGCCGTCGCGGCCGCAACTCACCGGGGCGTCGACCTGCCACAGCTCCAGCGGTGCGCCCGCGTCGAAGGTCTCCAGCGCCACCGGCAGGTAGCGCGGATCGGCGCTGGCGGGGGCGCCGGCGCCGAAGCCGAACAGCGCCAGCGTGCCGGGCTCGGCCAGCAGCGCGGCGGCTTCGCCGGCGCGGTAGGCGACCTGCGGCGCGCGGCGCGGCTGCGGGTCGAACTGGGGTTTTTCACATCCCTGCATCATGGCCCAACCGGGAACGACAGGGGCGCTATGTTACACTCCGCGGCCACTGCCACCGGGGGGAGGCAATGCATTCAGCGTACGGAACCGAGCATGGCGGAACAGACAGCGGCGCAGCACGAATTGGCCACCCTGGTCGTGGAATGCCTGAATCTCGAGCACGTCACCCCCGCGCAGATCGACCCCGACGCGCCGCTGTTCGGCGGCGAGCTGGGGCTGGACTCGATCGATGCGCTGGAAATCGCCCTGGCCGTGTCCAGGCGCTACGGTTTCCAGCTGCGCTCGGACAATCCGGACAACCGGCAGATCTTCGCCAGCCTGCGCACGCTGTCCGCGCACGTCGAGCAGAACCGCGCCGGCTGAAGCCGGCGGTTCGGCCCGGCGGCGTCTACCACGCATCCTTCATGCGGCGTTCCATGGCACATGGCAGGCTCACCGTTCAGGCGGAGTCGATGTGGAATCCGGCATGACCTCCACTGCACCTTCGTCCGACCACGCCACGCGGCGCTACGGCCTGCTGTTGCTGCCGGCCTACCCGCTGCTGGCGATCGCCGGTGCCGTGACGCAGCGTCAGGTCTTCGCGCTGCTGGCGCTGGCCCTGCTGCTGACCGCACTGATGCTGCCGCAGCTGCTGGCGCGTCGCGCCACGGCGTGGCTGGTGTGGACGGCCGTGCTGGCCGGCCTGCTGCTGGGCTGGCGCCACGGCTTTGCCGGGCTGCTGCTGGAGGCGGTGCCGGTGCTGATCCATGCGCTGCTGGCGATCTGGTTCGGCCGCACGTTGGGCACGGCCGAGCCGCGGGTGGCGCGCTTCATCGTGGCCATCGAGGGTGCCGAGCGGCTGCGCCAGCCGGGCGTGGTCGCCTATGCGCGCCAGATCACCTGGTTCTGGAGCGTGCTGCTGGGCGCCCAGGCCGTGCTGCTGGCCGTGCTGCTGCTGTGCGCCGAGCACGACGGGCTGCTGGCGCGTGCCGGCATGGCCGCTCCGCTGGTGGTGCCCGAACGCTGGGCCGCGACCTGGCTGCATCTGGGCGGCTACCTGCTGCTGGGCGCGGCGTTCGTGGCCGAATACGCCTGGCGGCGCTGGCGGCTGCGCCATCTGCCGCATCCGGGCCTGCACGACATGCTGCTGCAGCTGGTGCTGCACTGGCCGCAGTTGCTGCGCGGCGAGCGCGCGCTGGCGCCATGAACGGCGGCTTCGAACAGACGCTGCGCTTCGGCGCGGGGCATCCGGCGTTGCCCGGTCACTTTCCCGGCGAGCCGCTGGTGCCCGCGGTGCTGCTGCTGGAGCAGGTTGCGCTGGCCGTGCGCGCCTGGCGCGGCCAGCGGCTGGGCCGCGTGCTGGAGGCGAAATTCGTCGCGCCGCTGCGGCCCGAGCAAAGCGCCACGCTGCAGCTGACGGCGACGGACGCGGCGCGCATCCGTTTCGAGATCCGGCGTGACGGCGCGGTGCTGGCACGCGGCTTGGTCGAAGGAACGACATGAGCACACATGGACACTGGCAGAGCCGGCCCGAGGGCGGCGGGCGTTTCGCGCTGTGGCTGATCCGCAGCATCGCGCTGCACGGCGGGCGCCGCGTGGGGCGCTTGTGCCTGTACCCGATCACGCTGTACTTCTTCCTGCGCCGCGGGCCGGAGCGACGGGCCTCGCGGCAGTACCTGCAGCGCGTGTTCGGCCGACCGGCCACGACGTGGCAGGTGCTGCGGCACATCCACTGCTTCGCCGCAACGATCCTGGACCGGATCTTCCTGCTCGCGCACGGCGAGAAGCCGTTCCGGATCGAGACCGAAGGCCTGGACCTGCTCGACGAGCGCCTCGCGCAGGGCCGCGGCGTGCTGTTGTTCGGCTCGCACCAGGGCAGCTTCGAGGCGCTGCGCGCGATCGGCGCGCGGCGGCCGCAGATGCCGCTGCGAGTGGTGCTGGACAAGCAGAAGACCCCGGCGATGACCGAGCTGCTGGAAGCGCTGGCACCGGACGTCGGCGCCTGCGTGATCGACGCCTCGCAGGATGGCACCACCATCGCGCTGGCGATGGCCGAGGGCTGCCGCGACGGCGCGCTGGTGGCGATGCTGGCCGATCGCGGCCGCGGCCACGAGGTGTTGCGGCGCACCGGCTTCCTCGGCTCGCCGGCGCCGTTCCCGATCAGCCCGTGGCTGCTCGCGCACACGCTGCAGGTGCCGGTGGTACTGTGCTTCGGGCTGTACCTGGGCGGCAATCGCTACAAGCTGGTCTTCGAGCCGTTCAGCGAACAGGTGCAGATCCCGCGGCAGCTGCGCGGTCCGGCGCTGGATGCGTTGATTGCCCGCTACGCGCAGCGGCTGGAACACTACGTGCACGTCGCTCCCTACAACTGGTTCAACTTCTATGATTTCTGGCAAGACGCGCCTGTGGCTGCTGGGCCTGCTGTTGCCGTGGGCGAGCACGTCGGCGTCTGAACCGGCGGCATCGGCGCTGACCCTGGTGGCCGCGCTGGGCCAGCCGGCGCCGGCGCATACCGCGTTCGCCGAGGCGCGTTTCCTCGCGGTGCTCGACCGGCCGCTGGTGGTCTCCGGCGAACTGTCGTGGCTGGGCGGCGACCGGCTGCAGCGGCGCGTCGAGCATCCGCAGCACGAAACCGCCACCATCGCCGACGGCGAGGTGACCCAGCTACGCGACGGCCGCAGCCCGCGGCACTTCTCGCTGAAGCGTGCGCCGCAGCTGCAGGTGCTGCTGGACAGTTTCGTGGCGCTGCTCAGCGGCGACGCCGCGCGCCTGCAGCAGGCATTCGAGATCCGCCAGCGCGGCGACGCCGCCGGCGCGTGGACGCTGACCCTGGTGCCGCGCGACGCGAAGGTGGCGAAGACCGTCGCCAGCATCCGCATCGACGGCTACGCGAAGGAGTCGCGCTGCATGCACATGCAGGAAGCCGATGGCGATCTTGCGGTCGATCTGCTCGGCTCGCTGGCCGCGCGGATGCCGGCCGAACCCACCCGCGAGGCGCTGGCGGCGCTGTGCCAGGGTATGCCCTGAGCATGCGCGCAGGCGCACGCGCGACACTGCTGCTGGCCTGGCTGCTGGCGCTGGCCGGGCTCGGCTGGATGGTCAGCCAGCGCCTGCACGTCAGTACCGACCTGCGCAGCTTCATGCCCGCGCCGACCACGCCGGACCAGCGCCTGCTGATGGAGCAGGTCGGCGAAGGGCCGGGTTCGCGCCTGCTGCTGGTTTCCATCCGTGGCCAGTCCGACGCAGCGCTGGCCGCGCTGAGCCAGGGTCTTGCCGCCGCGCTGAAAGAGGACCGGCGCTACAGCCAGGTGCTCAACGGCAATTTCGACCTCGGTGCGCTGGACGAGCGCCTGCTGCCATACCGCTACCTGCTGTCGCCCACGCTGGACACCCAGCCGCTGGATGAAGGCTACCTCGCCGAGCAGCTGCAGCAGCGGCTGGATGATCTCTCCTCGCCCGCCGCCAGCCTGCTGAAAGGCCTGCTGCCGCGCGACCCCACGCTGGAGGTGCTGAAGCTGGCCGAGTCGTGGGCGCCGGCGAAATCGCCGGAGCTGCGCGAGGGCGTGTGGTTCTCGCCGCAGGGCGAGGCGCTGCTGCTGGTGCAGACGGTTGCCGCCGGGTTCGATCCGGGCGCGCAGCAGCAGGCGATCGACGGCATCCGCCGGGCGTTCGCCGCGCTGCCCGGCAGCGCCGGGGCAAAACTCGAATTGAGCGGGCCAGGCTATTTCAGCGTGGTGGCCGGCGCGCAGACGCGGAACCAGGCCGACTGGATCGGGCGCATCTCCACCGTGGGTTTCATCACGCTGCTGCTGCTGGCATATCGCAGTCTCAGCTCGCTGCTGCTGTCGGCGCTGCCGATCGCCAGCGCCGCGCTGGCCGGCATCGCCACCTTGACCGTGGCGTTTCCGGAAGTGCACGGGATCACCCTGGCGTTCGGCTTCACCCTGCTCGGCGTGGCGCAGGAATACCCAATCCGCGTGCTCAGCCACCGCCGTGCCGGCGAGGATGCGGTGGCGAGCGTGCGCGCACTGTGGCCGCTGCTGCTGACCGCGATCGCCTCGGCCTGCATCGCCTACCTGGCGTTCTACGCCTCCGGCGTGAACGGGCTGAAGCAGCTGGCCGTGTTCACCATCGTCGGCCTGCTGGTGGCCGGTTTCAGCACGCGCTACCTGCTGCCGCACCTGCTGCCGGGACGGGTGCGCGACGTGGCCGACATGCGCTGGCTGGTGAAGGCGCGCCGCTTCGTCGACCGCCTGCCGCGACCGCGCTGGATTCCCGTCGCGGTCGCCGCGGCGATCGTGCTGATGCTGGCGCTGGCGCGCGGTCCGTTCTGGCAGGACAACCTCGCCGCGCTGACGCCGCTGCCGCAGGACCTGCTGCAGCGCGACGCACGCCTGCGCGAGGCGCTCGGCGCGCCGGACGTGCGCTACCTGCTGGTGCTGCAGGCGCCGAGCGAGCAGGGTGTGCTGGCGCTGTCGGAACGACTGCAGCCGCGCGTCGATGCGCTGCTCGCGCAGCACGCGGCCGATGCGCTGGAACTGCCGTCGCGCTACCTGCCGACGCTGGCGTTGCAGCGCGAGCGGCAGGCGAAGCTGCCCGACCGCGCCACGCTGCAGCACGCTCTCGACGCCGCCGCGCGGGGCCTGCCGTTCCGCGCCGACCTGTTCCAGCCGTTCGTCGACGATGTGCAGACCGCGCGTGGCTTGCCGCCGCTGACGCCGCAGCGCTACGCGCAGACGCCGCTGGGCCAGCGCCTCGCCGCGATGCTGGTGGAACGCGACGGCCACTGGCTGGGCCTGGGCACGGTCAGCGGCGTGCACGACGTGGCCGCGCTGCAGGCGCTGGGCGCGGACACGAACGGCGCGGTGCGTTTGCTCGACCTGAAGGCCGCTTCCGAATCACTGGTGGTCGACTACCGCACGCGCATCCTGCAGGCGCTGCTGGCCGCCGCGGTGCTGCTGGTGCTGACCATTGCGCTGGCGCTGCGCAGCCTGCGCCGCGCCTGGCACGTGCTGGCGCCGATGACGCTGGCCACCTTCCTGGTGCTGGCGGTGGAGCGCGCGACCGGCATCGAGATCTCGCTGTTCCACCTGGTCGCGCTGATCCTCGCTGGCGGCCTCGGCCTGCACTACGCGCTGTTCTTCGAGCGCGACACCGGCGATCCGGCCGAGCAGCGGCGCACGCTGCACGCCACCATTGTCTGCGTGCTGTCCGCGCTGCTGGTGTTCGGCATGCTGGCGTGGGCGACGATCCCGGTGCTGCGCGCGATCGGGCTCACCGTGAGCCTGGGCGTGGCGTTCCATTTCTGTCTGTCGATCCTGATGGCGCCGCATGCTCGACAAGACTGACTGGGCGCAGCTGATCCCGCACGCCGGCACGATGTGCCTGCTCGATGCGGTGCTGGCGTGGGACGAGCGCACGATCCACGCGGTCAGTGCGGGCCACGCGCGCGCCGACAACCCGCTGCGCGGCCCGCACGGGTTGCATGCGGTGCACCTGGCCGAATACGGCGCGCAGGCGATGGCGGTGCACGGCGCGCTGCTGGCGCGTGCGCGCGGCGACGAGACGGTGCGCCCGGGCCGGCTGGTCAGCCTGCGCGACGTGCAGTTGCACGAGGAATACGTCGACCGGCTCGACGGCCATCTGGACGTCCGTGCCGAATGCCTTTACGCCGACGACGGCGGCGCGCAGTATGCATTCCGCGTCGAGCATCGCGGCCGGCTGCTGGCCAGCGGGCGCGCCGCGGTGATCCATCCTTCCCGCTGATCCGCCTGCGAGTCCCGCCATGTCCGACATCCATCCCGCACGCCGCGCCCTGGTCACCGGCGGCAGCGGCGAGCTCGGCGGCGCGATCTGCCACGCGCTGGCCGCGGCCGGCTGGCACGTCATCGTGCACGGCCACCACAGCCTGAGCCGGGCCGAGGAAACCGCCGCGGCGATCATTGCCGACGGCGGCCGTGCGCAGGCGGTGGCGTTCGACGTGACCGACGCGGAAGTGGTGCGCGCCGCGCTGGACGTGCTGCTGACCGAAGGGACCATCCACGCGCTGGTCAACAATGCCGGCATCCACGACGACGCGCCGATGGCCGGCATGAGCGGCGCGCAGTGGCACCGGGTGATCGACGTCTCGCTGCACGGCTTCTTCCACGTCACCCAGCCGCTGCTGCTGCCGATGGCGCGCGCGCGCTTCGGCCGCATCGTCTCGATCGGCTCGGCGGCGGCGCAGCTGGGCAACCGCGGCCAGGCCAACTACGCGGCGGCGAAGGCCGCGCTGGTCGGTGCCAGCAAGTCGCTCTCGCGCGAGATGGCCTCGCGCGGCATCACCGTCAACGTGGTCGCGCCCGGCGTGATCGAGGGACGCATGGCCGAGGCGGCGTTCCCGCCTGAGCGCATCCGCGAGCTGGTGCCCGCGCAGCGCGCCGGCAAGCCGGAGGAGGTCGCCGCGCTGGTCGCCTTCCTGTGCTCGGACGCGGCCGGCTACATCAACGGCCAGCTGATCGGCGTGAACGGCGGCATGGGCTGACGCTGCCTGCGCGAGGGCCCGCACCTCGATCACCTTGTAGGAGCCCGCTGGCGGGCGATGCTCTTGCTTTTGCGAATCCCGGATCCGACTCCAAGAACATCGCCCGCGAGCGGGCTCCTACGGCAGAGCGGCGTCGTTCAGCCGTCCAGCGCGATCGGTTTGGACGGTGCCATGGCGGCGTCGTCGACCACGATCGGCGCGCCGCGCGAGCGGCGGTAGCTGGCGGCGATGTCGCCGTAGTGGATCACCCGGCCGATGGTGTAGGTGGTGATGCGGGTGACGTCGCGCACCGGCTTGAGGTGGCTGGGGCGGAACGCGCCGTGGTAGCGCGAGGCGATCGGCACCGAGACCACGCCCAGCCGCTGCTCGCGCGAGGCGGCGATCAGGATGGCCGCCTCGAACACGAAGTTCTCCGCCGGCAGCTCGACCAACGCCAGCGCCGCGCGCGGGTACCAGCGCTGCCCGCTCTGGGTGTCGGCCACCGGCTGCGCGCAGGCCCATGAAATGCCCCAGTCGGCCACCGCGTTGGCGCGACGGCGGCCCTTCGGCTGCTGCTCGCGGTCGAGCAGGCGCGCGCCGATCACGATATGCCCCGGGTAGCGCTGCGCGGCGGCGACGATGCGCGGGATGTCGCTGGCCAGGTGCTGGCCGTCGCCGTCCATGGTCAGCACGGCGTCGTAACCCTGGCGCAGCGCCTCGCGGAAGCCGTGGCGCAGTGCCTCGCCCTTGCCGCGGCGCGTGTCGTGGCGCAGCAGGGTCACCGGCAGCGCGGCGACGATCTCCGGCGTGCGGTCGTCCGAGCCGTCGTCGATCACGATCACCGGTGCGCCGAGCGCCAGTACCGATTCGACCACCGACTGGATCGCGGCTTCCTCGTTGAGGCAGGGAATCAGCACGCACCAGCGTGCAGCGGCAGTGTTCAAGCGACCAGCTCCATGTCGATGTGCAGTCCCAGTGTAGCGGCGGCGGCCAACTGGCAGTGGCCGCCGCCGCCGGCGAGCAGGGCCAGCACGGCCAGGCTCGCCGCCGACGGGTTGTCGGCGCGCCAGCCGGCCAGCGGCTCGGGCAGCGGCGTGTCGATCGCCGCGCCCGGCTGCAGCGCGAGGTCGAGCCGGGCCAGCGTGGCCGGGCCGGCGTGCGGCGCCAGCACCAGTGCGCAGCCGAACGCCTGGGCGCAGCCGGTGACCTCGCGCAGCGGGCCGCTGCCGCCGGTGTCGCTGCACACCAGCAGCACTGCGCGCTGTTCGGCCAGCACCTGGCCGGCCGCTTCCAGCAGGCCGGCGCCGAAGCTGGCGCGCTGGGCGCAGATCGCGGTGGACGGCGCGTGGCAGCCGGTGGCGATGGTCCAGTAGCCGACCGCGGCGTTGTGCACCGAGTTGTGGAAGCGGGTCGGCGACAGTTCCGCCGGCGTGCGCGCCAGCGTGGCGCACATGTAGTCAGTGATCGCCTGGTCGCCGTGCGAGGAGGCGAATACGCAAGCCAGCGTGGCGGCGTCGCGGCCGCTCATCGCCACCGCCTGGCCGGCTGCCTCGACCGCCAGCAGCACGCTTTCCGGCGCGCGCCGGCGCTCGTTCGGCGGCAGCGTGGCGGCGGCCGGGCGCGCCGGCGCGGCGGGCGGCGGGGCGCCGTCCAGCAGCGCGCGCATGGCGGTGAAGTCGGCCAGCGCCGGCGACCACAGGCCGACGCCTTCCACGTGGACGCGCAGCGTGCTCATGCGGCGAAGCCCGCGCGGGCGAAGGCGAGGCAGGCGTTGTTGCCGCCGAAGCCGAACGAGTTGCTGAGCGCCACGTCCACGCGCCGCCGTTCGTTGCGCCAGGCGAACTGCGCGCCGCAGATCGGGTCGGGCGTGTCGCCGCCGAGGTTGCCCGGCACCAGGCCGTGTTCGATCGCCTGCAGCGCGACGGTCGCCTCGACGATGCCGGCCGCGCCCAGTGTGTGGCCGGTGTAGCCCTTGGTCGAGCTGGCCCGCGTACGGGCCGGGAACACCCGCGCCACCAGTGCGGCCTCCACTTCGTCGTTCTTCTGGCTGGCGGTGCCGTGCAGGTTGATGTAGTCGACCTGCGCCGCGTCGAGGCCGGCGCGGGCCAGCGCGTCGCGCAGCGCCAGCTCGGCGCCGAGACCGAGCGGGTGCGGCGTGGACATGTGGTGCGCGTCGCTGGCCTCGCCGTAGCCGAGCAGCCGCGGCGCCTCGGGCGCGGTCTCGACGCGCTCCAGCAGGGCGAAGCCGGCGGCCTCGCCGATCGAGATGCCGTTGCGTGCGGCGTCGAACGGGCGGCACGGTTCGGGCGAGACCAGTTCCAGCGCGTTGAAGCCGAACAGCACGCTGTCGCACAAGGTATCCACGCCGCCGACCACCGCCGCGTCGACCAGGCCGAGGCGCAGCATGCGCTCGGCGCTGGCGAACACCTTGGCGCTGGACGAGCAGGCGGTGGAGACGGTCAGGCACGGTCCTTCCAGCGCCAGCGCGGCGGCGGCGAATGCGGCCAGCGAATGCGGCGCGTGGATCGCCGGGCGCAGCATGTCGTCGGCGAAGCCGCCGTCCGCATCGAGCCGGCGATAGGCTTCCTCGGTGGCGCCGATGCTGGCGGTGGAGGTGCCCAGCAGCAGCGCCACGCGGTCGGCGCCGTAGCGCGCGCGCGCCGCGCGCACGCGATCGAGGAAGCCGTCCTGGTTCAGCCCCAGCCAGGCCAGGCGGTTGTTGCGGCAATCCCAGTCGGCAAGCGCGGCGGGCAGGACTACATCCTCCACGCCGTCGACGCGGCCGACCCAGCAGGCCAACGGCACGCTGCTGATGTCGTTCGGACGCAGCCCGCTGCGGGCGTGTTCGAGCGCGCCGAGCTGCGCGACGAGACCGCTGCCCATGGCGGAGGTGGCGGTGTACGCGGTGACCGCGAGGGGTGGCATGAGTATGGGCATCAGGAAAGCCTAACGTTGACCCTGCAGAATGCCTAGCCTGTGACCGACTGGGCATTCAGGGTGGTTGCCGCGGCATGAAGCTGCCGCGAACGGGGGCGCGCGGTTTAAGCTGGAGTCCCCGTTTTCCCACGAAACCCCGTGCCGCCGAAGCCGTTCCCCTCACGAAGCTGGCGCTACTTGCGCGACCGCGATGTGCAGCACGCCGCGCTGGTCACCGCGCTGGCGCTGCTGCTCAGCGCCGGCCTGGTCTGGCTGGGCTACCTGATCCATGTCTGCCGCGTTGCCATGCGCAGTCCGCTGGCGCCGCCGCGACGGATGGTCACGCTGGTGTTCGGCCGCCGGCTCGAGCGCGATGCGCCGGAACACGACTACCGGCAGCGGCTGCACCGCGCGCTGGTGCTGGCCGAGCAGCACCAGACCGACCACCTGCTGCTGCTTGGCGGCTGCAGCGGCGGCCAGTGCAGCGAGGCCGCCGCCGGCCACGCCTGGCTGCAGCGGCACGGTCTGCCCGGCGCCGTGCGGGTGGAACTGGAGAAGGATTCGATCGACTCGCTGGAAAACCTGCGCCACGCGCGCCGCCTGCTGCTGGCCGAAGCCGGCGATGCCGGCTTGCCGCCGGTGGCGCTGGTGACCAGCCGCTACCACCTGGCGCGCTGCCTGCTGCTGGCGCGCCGGCTCGGCTTTGACGGTTGTCCGGTCGCCGCCGAGGCGGCGTTGCCGTGGCAACGGCGCTACCTCGGCCTGCTGCTGCTCGAGGCCGGCTACCTGATGTGGATCGACCTGGGCTTGCGCTGGGCCGGCTTGATCGGGCACCGGCGCATGCGCGAGCGGATCAGCTGAACCGCACCGGCTGCGCCGGATCAGGGCGCCGCGGCGGCCGCCTCGCTAAGCTTGCCGCACCGACCAGGACGAGGAACCAACCGATGAGCGAGCAGGCCGACCGCGCCGAAACCTTCCTGCGCAAACTGCAGGACCGCATCTGCAGCGCGATCGAGCAGGCCGACGGCGGCGCGCGTTTCGCCGAGGACGCGTGGACGCGCGAGGCGGGCGGCGGCGGGCGCACCCGCGTACTGCAGGGCGGCGCGGTGTTCGAGCAGGCCGGGGTGAACTTCTCGCGCGTGCACGGCCACCAGCTGCCGCCCAGCGCCACCGCGCACCGGCCGGAGCTGGCCGGCGGCAGCTTCATCGCCACCGGCGTGTCGCTGGTGCTGCACCCGAAGAACCCGCATGTGCCGACCACCCACGCCAACGTGCGCTACTTCGAGGCCAGCAAGGAGGGCGTGGAGCCGGTGTGGTGGTTCGGCGGCGGCTTCGACCTCACCCCGTTCTACCCGGTGGACGAGGACGTGCGCCACTGGCACACGGTGGCGCGCGAGCTGTGCGCGCCGTACGGGGCGGAGGTCTATCCGCGCTACAAAAAGTGGTGCGACGAGTACTTCTACCTGAAGCATCGCGACGAGACGCGCGGCATCGGCGGGTTGTTCTACGACGACCTGAACGAAGGCGGCTTCGAGCGCTGCTTCGCCTTCACCCGGGCGGTGGGGCAGGGTTTCCTCGACGCCTACCTGCCGATCGTCGAACGGCGCAAGGCCACGCCGTACGGCGAGCGCGAGCGCGAGTTCCAGCTGTACCGGCGCGGCCGCTACGTGGAGTTCAACCTGGTCTACGACCGCGGCACGCTGTTCGGCCTGCAGTCGGGCGGGCGCACCGAGTCGATCCTGATGAGCCTGCCGCCGCGGGTGCGCTTCGAGTACGCCTGGCGGCCGGAGGCCGGCTCCGCCGAAGCGAAGCTGGCCGGTTACCTGCAGCCGCGCGACTGGCTGTCCCCGTCGTTGTAGGAGCCCGCCAGCGGGCTCCTGCGTGGGGCTTTACGGCGTGGCGCCGCTGAACTTCTCCGCCGTGGCGCCCTTCACCGGGCCGATCTGCGCGCTGTCGCTGACTTTCAGCACCACCTCGCGGCGGAACTCCAGCGTGCCCTGCACCACGGCGTGCGGGCCGATCACGATCACCGGCTTGCGTTCGCTGCCCCAGTGGAACCAGCCATGGTTCGGCTTGTCGACCAGGATGCCGCCCTCGACGCGCGAATCGGCACCGACCGTGATGTCGCCCGCCACCGTGCCGATGCCGCCGGCGACGTGGGCGCCGTCCAGCATGATCGCGCCGTTGACGTTCTCGACCCGGCCGCCGACCTCGGCGCCGCGGGCCAGGCGGATGCTGCCGTTGACCGCGTTCACCTTGCCGCTGACCCGGCTGGCGCTGCCCACGCTGATCGTGCCGTTGACCGTGCCCAGTTCGGTCGCCTGTGCCTTGTCGCCCAGCTCGACTTCGCCGTTGACGGTGCTGGCCTCGTGCACGCTGGCGCCGTCGGCGATGCGCACCGCGCCGTTGACCGTGCTGACGTCGCCGACCTGCTGGCCGGCTTCGACCAGCACCGAGCCGTTGACCTTGTCGATGTCGCGGTCTTGCGCGGCGGCTGGCGGCGGCAGGGCCAGGCCCAGCGCCAGCGCGGCCAGGATGAGGATCGTCGGGAATCGACGCATGGTGGTCTCCTTGAGGGGTGGGATACGGCACTGGGATGCGTTGCGGCCGCGCAAGGTTGGCATGACCTGTGGCAGGGGCCGCATTTGACGCTGCCCGGGTCGGCCGGCACCATTTCACACTTGCATCCCATCGTTGAGCGCCCTTCATGCACAAGCTCGTCCTGATCCGCCACGGCCAATCGCAGTGGAACCTCGACAACCGTTTCAGCGGCTGGGCCGACGTCGACCTCACCGAGCAGGGCATGGCCGAGGCGCGCGAGGCCGGCCGCCTGCTGCGCGAGGACGGCTACCACTTCGACGTGGCGCACACCTCGGTGCTCAAGCGCGCGGTGCGCACGCTGTGGGGCGTGCAGGACGCGATGGACCTGATGTGGATCCCGGTGCTCACCGACTGGCGCCTCAACGAGCGCCACTACGGCGGCCTCACCGGGCTGAACAAGGCCGAGACCGCGGCGAAGTACGGCGAGGACCAGGTGAAGATCTGGCGGCGCAGCTACGACATCCCGCCGCCGCCGCTGGCGCGCGCCGCGAACGAGTCGGTGCACGACCCGCGCTACGCGAAGCTCGACCCGAAGGAGATCCCCGACACCGAATGCCTGAAGGACACCGTGGCCCGCGTGCTGCCGTACTGGCACGAGGTGCTGGCGCCGGCGATCAGGGCCGGCCAGCGCGTGCTGGTGGCCGCGCACGGCAATTCGCTGCGCGCGCTGGTGAAGTACCTGGACGGCATCTCCGACCAGGCCATCGTCGAGCTGAACATCCCCAACGGCGTGCCGCTGGTGTACGAGTTCGACGACGCGCTGAAGCCGCTGCGTCACTACTACCTCGGCGACGCCGAGGCGATCGCGGCGAAGATGGCCGCGGTGGCCAACCAGGGCAAGGCGAAGTAGCCGCCCCCGCCGGACATCAACGGCGACGGGCGACCAGCGCCCGTCGCCAGCCGTTGCCCATCACCCGAGGATGCCGATGCCTGCCCACCTGACGCATTACCTGGTCATGCTGCCGCTGCTGGCCTGGATGGTCTGGCGGCGGGCGAGCCGCCAGTTCGGGCGCCAGCCGATCCAGCGCAAGCGGATGCTCTTCCGCATCGTGGTCCTCGCGCTCGTCGGCGGCCTGCTGGCGCTCAGCGGTTTCCATCACGCGGCCCTGGCCGAAGGCCTCGCCGGCGGCGTATTGAGCGGTGGCGCGGTCGGCCTGCTCGGGCTGCGCCTGACCCGCTTCGAGGTCGATCCGGTCAAGGGCGACTGCTATGTGCCGAACCCGTGGATCGGCGCGCTGCTCACCGTGCTGCTGCTGGGCCGGCTGGCCTGGCGGCTGCTGGTGGCGGTGTGGCCGCCGCAGCCGTACGTCACGCCCGACGCCGCGCCGCACGCCAGCCCGCTCACCATGCTGGTGATCGGCCTGCTGATCGGCTACTACCTCGCGTACTTCAGCGGCCTGCTGATCCACCACCGCCGCTTTCGGCGCGCGCATCCGGCTCCCGGCGCCACGCCGTAGGCCGCGACGGCGGGGACGGCCGGCGGGACGCGCCGCTCAGCGGGAGGCCGGTGCGTCGAGGTAATCCAGGCTGGCCTGCAGCATCGACGCCATGCCGATCTGCAGCGCGCCCTCGTCGAGGAAGAACTTCGGCGAGTGGTTGGCCGGCGCCTTCGACGCGTCCTGGCCCGGCGGCGTGGCGCCGACGAAGAAATACACGCTGGGCAGCTGCTGCGCGAACCAGGCGAAGTCCTCCGAGGCCGTCTGCGGCCGGGCCTCGATCACGTGTTCGGCGCCGATCGCCTGGCGCAGGCTGTCGCGCACGCGCGCGGCGAGCGCGGGGTCGTTGACCAGCACCGGGTTGCTGTCGCCGAGCGGGATCTGCGTCTCCACGCTGGCGCCGTTCGCCGCGGCGATGTGTTCGGCGATGCCCTCGAGGCTGTCGATCGCCTGCTGGCGCATGCCGGGGTCGAACGTGCGCAGCGTGCCCTGCAGCTCGACCTGCTCCGGCACGATGTTGTAGCGCGAGCCGCCTTCGACGATGCCGAAGCTGAGCACCGCCGGCTGCATGCCGAGGTCCAGCTTGCGGCTGACGATGGTTTGCGCGGCGCCGATGATCTCGGCGGCGGTGACGATCGGGTCGACCCCGTTCCACGGCATCGCGCCGTGGGTCTGGCGGCCGTGCACCACCATGCGGAAGGCGTCCGAGCCGGCCATCGCCGGCCCGGGGCGTACCGCCACCGTGCCGGTGTTGAGCGCGCTGACCACGTGCATGCCGAACATCGCGTCGGGCTTGAAATCGCGCAGCAGGCCCTGCTTGAGCATCAGCGCGGCGCCGCCTTCCTCGCCGTCCGGCGCGCCTTCCTCGGCCGGCTGGAACACGAACAGCACCGAGCCGTGCAGCCGCTGCTTCATGCCGGCCAGCGCCTGCGCCATGCCCAGCAGCATCGCGGTATGCGCGTCGTGGCCGCAGGCGTGCATCACCCCGACGGTCTTGCCGCGGTACTCGCCCTTCGCCTTCGAGGCGAACGGCAGGTTCACCTCCTCGGTCACCGGCAGCGCGTCCATGTCGGCGCGCAGCGCCAGCCGCGGCCCGGGCAGGTCGCCTTTCAAGAGACCGACCACGCCGGTGTGGGCGATGCCGGTGTGCACCTCCAGCCCCAGCCGCTTCAGTTCCCGCGCGACCAGCGCCGAGGTACGCAGCTCGCGGTTGCCCAGTTCGGGATGCTGGTGGATGTCGTGCCGCCAGGCGACGACCTGCGGCAGCACCTGCTGCGCCATCGCCTGTGCGGCGGAGGCATCGGCGGCATGCGACGGTGCGCTGGCGGCAACGGCCAGGGCCAGGGCGAGGGCGGTGCGGTACATGGGCGTCTCCGGGGCGGGGAAGGCCGATGGTAGCGCGCCGCCACCCTGCCGGCCGGCGTGATCGTGCGCGTGGCGCTGGCCGGCGCCGCTTCGCTTCAGTCGCGCGGGCGATCCGCCGGTGCGGCGGCGGCATGCCGGTGCAGCCAGCCGGCCACGTCCGCCGCCGGCAGCGGGTGGGCAATGTGGAAGCCCTGCACCTCGTCGCAGGCCATGTCGCGCACGGCCTCCAGCACGCGCGCGGTTTCCACCCCTTCCATCACTACGCGGAAACCCAGCTCGTGGGCCAGCGCCACCATCGAGCGCACCACCGCCGCGTCGTGCCGGCTGGCGTCGAGCCCGCCCACCAGCGACTTGTCGATCTTCACGCAGCTGGCCGGCATCCGGCGCAGCGCATCGAGGTTGCTGTAGCCGATGCCGAAGTCGTCGATGGCGATGCCCACGCCGGCCTCGCGCAGCGCGGCGAGGTGGCGGTGGGTGGCGTCGTTGTGGAGCATCGCCGTGCTCTCGGTGAACTCCAGCTCCAGCCGCGCCAGCGGCACCGCGTGCCGCCGCGCCGCCGCGTCCAGGCGCGTCTCCAGGGTGGCGTCGAGGTCGGCGCTGGACACGTTCAGCGACAGCTTCACGTCGAGCCCGTCGCGCAACCACGCGGCCAATTGCGCCAGGCCGTGGTCGAACACCCAGTCGGTCAGCGAGCGTATCAGGCCGGCCTGTTCGGCCAGTGGCACGAACACGCCGGGCGGCACCGCGCCCAGCGTGGGGTGGCGCCAGCGCGCCAGCGCCTCCAGCGCCACGCAGCGGCCGCTGGCCAGCTGCACGCGCGGCTGGTAGTGCAGTTCCAGTTCGGCGCGCTCGACCAGGGCCGCGGCCAGCTCGGTGACCAGGAAGAACTCCTGCCGCTGCCGCTCGTCCAGCGTGCGGTCGTACACCGCCCAGCCGCGCACGCTGTCCAGGGCGGCGTGCGCGGCGCTCATCACGCGCCGCAGCGGGTCGCCGCCGCGCAGTTCGCGTGCCTCGACCTGGAGCAGGCCCACGCCGGGCTGCAAGGTGAGCGGCACGCCGAGGCAGTCGATCGGTTGGCGCAGCCGGGCCACCAGCTCGTCCAGGCGCGCCGGCGGCAACTCGTCGCGCGGGTGCTCCGGCAACAACGCCAGCCGCGCCGTGCCGACCTGGTAGAGCCGCATCTCCGGCGTCGTCCACGCCTGCACCCGCGCCGCCACCGCGTGCATCAGTGCGTCGGCATAGGCGTGGCCCATGGCCCGCACGAAGGCGTGGAAGCGCGCCACCGGCGCCACCTCGACGGCGAGCAGCCAGGCGCTGTCGTCCGCGCCCGGCAGGCTGGCGTGCAGGTCGGCGAAGAAGGCGTTGCGGTGCGGCAGCCCGGTCGCCGGATCGGTGCGGTCGAGGTAGTGGCGCAGCGCCGCGCCGGCGCCGGCCAGTGAGGCCGCGTCGCGCAGGGCGCTGCGCTCGCCGGCCTGCAGCGGGGCATGCGGACGCCGGTCCACGGCGAACAGTGCGCCCAGCAGCTGGCCGTTCAGCGCGAACACCGGCTCGCAGGCGAAGAAGCCGATCACGGCGTGCGCCGGATCGGCGTCGGCCGGCAGGAAGCGCGCATCGTCGCGCGCATCGTGCACCACCTCGGCGACACCGCGGCGCGCGGCCTGCCGGCAGGCGGCCAGCAGCGCGCCGTCGAGACGGATCGGGTCGTGGTTGCCGGGCGGGGTGTACCAGAACGCACTGCCGTCGGTCAGCAGCAGCGTCACCAGCGGCGTTCCCAGCGTCGTGGCCGCCAGCCGCGCCACGGCGTCGAAGCCGGGCAGGGCGTGGCGCCCGTCCGCCGCGACCGTGCCGGTTGGCCGCGCGCGGTCGACGTCGGCTCGGGAATCCGTCAGCGATCCCTGCGTCATCTTCATCGTCCCCTTTTCATCCGCGGCGGCGTGGCGCCCGCCATTGCAGGCTACTGCGGCGGTGACGGGGGAGCAACGCGATCAGTCGGGCCGGTGCTCCAGCGCCAGGTAGGCCTCGCTCTGCATCTCGATCAGCCGCGACTCGGTGCGGCCGAACTCGGCGCGCAGCCGTTCGCCGTCGTACAGCTCGGTGATCGGCGCGGCGGCGGACAGCACCAGCTTGACGTGGCGGTCATAGAACTCGTCCACCAGCTGCACGAAGCGCTTCGCTGCGTCCTCGCTGTAGACGGTGAATTGCGGCACGTTGGCCACGATCACCGCCGGCCCGGCCTTGGCCAGCGCGATGTAGTCGGCCACCGCGCGCGGGCCCTCGCACAGCGCGGCGAACTCGAACCAGACGATCTCGCCGGCGCGCTTGACGAACGGGATGTCGCGGCTGTTGATGTGCACGCTGCCGTGCTCCTGCACGCTGCCGCGGGCCTGGCCGGCGAAGATGCGTTCCAGCGCGCGGTGCGCCTCGGCGCCGGGCGGGGTGAGGTACACCGGCGCACGGGCCAGCGCGCGCAGGCGCCAGTCGTGCGCGGAGGCCATCTCGACCACGTGGCAGCGCCGCTCGATCAGCGCGATGGCGGGCAGGAAGCGCGCGCGCTGCAGGCCGCCCCGGTACAGGTTCGCCGGCGCGGTGTTGGAAGTGGTGACCAGGGTGACCCCGCGCGCGAACAGCGCGTCGAGCAGGCCGGCGAGGATCATCGCGTCGCCGATGTCGTTGACCAGGAATTCGTCCAGGCACAGCACGCGGCAGCGCGCGGCGAGGCCGGCGGCAACCTCGACCAGCGGGCTCTGCCGATCGCCCAGCGCACGCAGGTGTTCGTGCACCTCGCCCATGAAGCGGTGGAAGTGTCGGCGCAGCACCACGCCGTGCGGCAGGCTGGCGGCGAACAGGTCCATCAGGAAGGTCTTGCCGCGGCCCACCGTGCCCCACAGGTACAGTCCCGGCAGCGGTTCCGGCGATTCGTTGCCGAGCAGCGACTTCAGTCGCCCGAACAGGCCGTTGCCGTTCGCCGGCACGGCACACAGCGCCGCGTGCAGGCGGTCGAATTCCGGCAGCAGCGCCAGCTGGGTCGGGTCGGACTCCCAGCGGTGCGCGGCGACGCCTTCGAGATAGCGCGCAGTGGGCGCCAGCGAAAGTTCACTCATGGAACGGACAGGTCTTCGGAGGGGCGGCGTCAGGCATGCCGCTTCGGCGGCAACCAGTCATGCACGGCATGCTTGATCGCGCCGCGCAGGTCCATCAGCCGGCGGTGGAAGAAGTGGCTGGTTTCGGGCATGCGCACCAGCTCGGGCCGGTGCGCCAGCGTCTCGACCCAGTCGAACACCGCCTGCGGCTCGACGATCTCGTCGGCCTCGCCCTGCACGACCAGCCACGGGCAGCGCGGCAACTCGACCGCGTCCAACGGCCAGCGCCCGACCGGCGGCGCGATGCTGACCAGCGCGTCGGCGTGCAGGCGCACCGCGTTGGCGATGCTCACGTAGCTGCCGAACGAGAAGCCGGCCAGCCACAGCGCGTCGTCCGGGCGCATGCGGCGCACCCAGTCCACCACCGCGGCCAGGTCGTCGCCTTCGCCGCGGCCCTGGTCGTAGTCGCCCTGCGAACCGCCGGCGCCGCGGAAGTTGAAGCGCACGGTGTCCAGCCCGGATTCGCGCAGCGCGCGCTCGGCCATCGTCACCACCTTGTTGTGCATGCTGCCGCCCTCGATCGTGAGCGGGTGGCAGATCACCGCCACGCCGCGGCGCGCGCAGGCCGCCTCGGCGACGTCGCTGATCGCCTCCAGCTTGCCGGCGGGTCCGTCGAGCATGAAACTGGCGGCGACATCCGGAAAGCCGGCAGGTGCGGTGGAGAGCTCGGTGGGAGTCATGCGCATGATGATAACCGCCGGACGCACCGGCTGCCGCGGACGGCGCGGATGAACCACCTGGCGCACGCACTGCTGGCCGGCGACGACGAGGCCTTGCGCCTGGGCGGGATGCTGGGCGATTTCGTGCATGGGCGGGCGGACGCGGCGCGCTTGCCGCCGCAGGTGGTCGCCGGCATCCGCCTGCACCGCGCGATCGACGTCTACACCGACGCCCACCCCGAAGTGCTCGCGGCCCGGACGCTGCTGCCCGCGCCGTACCGCCGCTACGCCGGGATCCTGCTGGACATGTGGTTCGACCGCTGCCTGGCGCGGGATTTCCCGCAGTGGAGCGCGCAGCCGCTGGCAGAGTATTCGCTGGCCCTGCGCACGCTGCTGTGGCGGCACGATACGCTGCTGCCGCCGGCGCTGCGGCGCTTCCGCGGCTACATGGAGGCGCACGGCCTGCCGGCCGCGTACACCGACGACGCCGTGCTGGGCGAGGCGCTGGGCGGCATCGGCCAGCGCCTGCGCCGCGCCAACCCGCTGGCCTCGGCGCTGCCGGTGCTGCAGCAGCGCGAGGCGCAGCTGCAGCGGCGCTTCGAGGCGTTCTTTCCGGAGCTGCGGGAGTTCGCGCAGGCGTGGATCGGGGAACACGCGGAGTGAGTTTGGCCTCCTTCCCGCGCGAAGCCGGGAAGGGAAAAAACGAAAACGCCGCCCTGGGGCGGCGTCTGGAGAAAGCTTGTTGGATCAGGCGAAGTTACTTCGCCTGATCGGCGAGCCAGTGCACGGCGTTGGTCACCTGTTCGTCGGTGAGCGCCGGGTTGCCGCCCTTGGGCGGCATGAAGTTGCCGTCCGGGCCGTGGTAGCCCTCGATCGCGTGCTTGACCAGGGTGTCGATGCCCTGCGCCAGGCGCGGCCCCCACATGCCCTTGTCGCCGGTCTTCGGCGCGCCGGCGACACCGGTGGCGTGGCAGCTGGTGCACAGGTGATCGTAGATCGCCTTGCCGTCGGTGGTGCCGCCGTAGGCGACCTGCGAGGCGGCGGCCTTGGCGGCGGCGTCGGCGGCGGCCTGCATGGCGGCGCGGCCGGTGTTGCCGGCGTAGACGGCGCCGTCCGGCGCGAGCCGCGCGGTGACGCGGGCCGGCTGGTTCGGGTTGGTTTCCTTCGGCTCGTGGTCGTGGATCGCCAGCGCCGCGAGGATCAGCACCACGGTCAGCACGACCAGGCCGCCGATCATGATCGAAAACTGGCGCAATACGCTCTGGTCGGATTTGCTCATGGAACCGCTCACGCACGTACTCCTGTCAGAGGGCGGCGGAACGCCACGATGGCTGCCCCGACCTGCCTGAATAATCTGTTGCTGTCGTACCGGCCCGGGGCGTGGCCCCGGCGTCGCTCGCCGCGAGTGAGTGCACGGCGCGGATCATGCTTGCCGTCCAGCCGGTTCGGGGCAGGCAGGCAACCAGTCGGCGATTATAGACGAAGCGCGCGACAAGTTTCAGGCCCCCCGTGGCGGCCCGCGGCAGCCGACGCGCGGGTCGCCACGGCCCGCCGCGGCCCGCGAATGGCCGTGCGGCGCGCGCCGCCCCTGCCATCGGTCATGCCGTACCCATGTCAACCGGCATTGTTCAAGCTCGTTCAACTGCCCCTATGCTTCTGTCACCGTGGGGATGCGTGCCGGCCTGGCCCGGCGTCCGTCCGTCGTTTCGCAGAGGCATGCGGCGCGCCGCGTGCCGGTCGTGCCGCACCGTCCAATCCAGGAGTTTTACATGTCGCGTTTTTGGAAGATCGCGTTGATCGCCGTGGCCGTGGTCGTGGTGGCCGTGGTGGGCCTGCGCCTGCTGCACAAGCCGACCCCGCCCGGTTCCGCGTCGACGCCGGCTGCCGCCAAGAACAAGGACGGCAAGGACGAGACGCCGCCGGTGCCGGTCACCGTGGTGCCGGTGGTCAAGCAGAACGTGCCGGTCTACCTGACCGCGCTGGGCACGGTGCAGGCGCTGAACACGGTGACCGTGAACCCGCAGGTCGGCGGCCAGCTGCTCAGCCTGGAGTTCAGCGAGGGTCAGCCGGTGAAGAAGGGCCAGTTGCTGGCACAGATCGATCCGCGCACCTACCAGGCCGCGTACGACCAGGCCGTGGCGCGCCAGCGCCAGGACCAGGCCCTGCTGGCCACCGCCAAGAGCAATCTGCTGCGCAGCCAGGACCTGGCCGCCAAGGGCTACATCTCCAGGCAGGATCTGGACACCTTGCGCAACACCGCCGCCCAGTACGAGGCGGCCGTCGCCGCCGACGCGGCCAACGTGCGCGACACCCAGGTGCAGCTGAACTACACCCGCGTGCTGTCGCCGATCGACGGCCTCGCCGGCATCCGAGCGGTCGACCCCGGCAACGTGGTCACCACCGCCAGCGCGATCGTCACGCTGACCCAGCTGCATCCGATCAACGTGATGTTCACCCTGCCCGAGCAGAACCTCGACATGGTGCGCAGCGCCGCCGCAAAGGACGGCGCCGGGCTGCAGGTGACCGCGCTGGACCGCACCGACGCGCACCCGATCGCCAGCGGCGGCGTGCTCAAGGTGGTCGACAACCAGATCGACACCAGCACCGGCACGTTCCGCCTGAAGTCGGAGTTCCCGAACGCGAACAATGAATTGTGGCCGGGCCAGTTCGTCAACGTGCGCCTGCTGGTGAATACTGTCGACGGCGGTCTGGTGATCCCGACCCAGGCAGTGCAGCGCGGGCCGGACGGCGACTACGTCTACCAGGTGCAGGCCGACAGCACGGTGAAGATGCAGGCGGTGACGGTGGCCGGCGAAGTGGGCGACAGCCACGTGATGATCGGCAACGGCCTCAAGGCCGGCGACCGCGTGGTCACCGAAGGCCAGTTCCGGCTGAAGCCGGGCAGCAAGGTCAACGCGCTGAAGCCGGGTGAAGTGCCGGCGGCGCCCACCGCGGCCGAGCTGGAGAAGGCCAAGCAGAACGCCAAGGGCGGCCGCCGCCGCGGCTGAGCGGCCGCGCGCCGGCCGGCACCCGCGGCCGCGCATGGCCGGCCGGACCCGGCCATGATCGCGGCTGACACCGCACCAACACGTCACGGATAGCCATGGGATTCTCGACCCTCTTCATTCGCCGCCCGATCGCCACCTCGCTGCTGATGGTGGCGGTGCTGCTGCTCGGCATCCTCGGCTACCGCCAGTTGCCGGTGTCCGCCTTGCCGGAGATCGAGGCGCCCAGCCTGGTGGTCAGCACGCAGTACCCGGGCGCCAGCGCCAGCACCATGGCCGCGCTGATCACCACCCCGCTGGAACGCAACCTGGGGCAGATCTCCGGGCTCACCATGATGAGCTCGGACTCCTCCGCCGGGCTGTCCACGATCATCCTGCAGTTCTCGATGGACCGCGACATCGACATCGCCGCGCAGGACGTGCAGGCGGCGATCAACCAGGCCAAGGGCACCTTGCCGGGCAACCTGCCGTACCCGCCGGTGTACAACCGGGTGAACCCGGCCGACGCGCCGATCCTCACCCTGAAGCTCACGTCCGACAGCCGCCAGCTGCGCGAGGTGAACGACCTGGCCGACTCGATCATCGCGCAGAAGCTGTCGCAGGTGCAGGGCGTGGGCCTGGTCTCGATCGCCGGCAACGTGCGCCCGGCGGTGCGCGTGCAGGTGAACCCGGCGCAGCTGTCCAACCTCGGCCTGACCATGGAAGACGTGCGCAGCGCGCTGACCCAGGCCAACGTCAACGCGCCCAAGGGCACGCTGAACGGCAAGACGCAGAGCTACTCGATCGGCACCAACGACCAGTTGAGCGACGCGGCCGAGTACAAGAACACCATCATCAGCTACAAGAACAACGCGCCGGTGCGCCTGTCCGACGTGGCCAGGGTGGTCGACGGCGTGGAGAACGACCAGCTCGCCGCATGGGCGAACGGCCAGCCGGCGGTGCTGCTGGACGTGCGCCGCCAGCCCGGCGCCAACATCGTGCAGACGGTGGAGCAGATCCGCCGCGTGCTGCCCGAGCTGCGCAGCGCGCTGCCGGCCGACGTGCACCTGGACGTGTTCGCCGACCGCACGGTGACCATCCGCGCCTCGGTGCACGACGTCGAGTTCACCCTGATCCTCACCGTGTTCCTGGTGATCGGCGTGATCTTCGTGTTCCTGCGCCGGCTGTGGGCCACCATCATCCCGTCGGTGGCGGTGCCGCTGTCGCTGATGGGCACGTTCGGCGTGATGGCGTTCACCGGCATGTCGCTGGACAACCTCTCGCTGATGGCGCTGACCGTGGCGACCGGCTTCGTGGTGGACGACGCGATCGTGATGATCGAGAACATCGTGCGCTACATCGAGCAGGGCAAGGACGGCAAGGAGGCGGCCGAGGTCGGCGCGAAGGAGATCGGCTTCACCGTGCTGTCGCTGACCGTGTCGCTGGTGGCGGTGTTCCTGCCGCTGCTGCTGATGCCCGGCGTCACCGGCCGGCTGTTCCACGAGTTCGCCTGGGTGCTGACCATCGCGGTGACCATCTCGATGCTGGTCTCGCTGACGCTGACGCCGATGATGTGCGCCTACCTGCTCAAGCCCGACCAGTTGCCCGAGGGCGACGACGCGCACGAGCGCCACGCCGCGGCCGGCAAGCGCACCGTGTGGGCGCGCACCGTGCGCATCTACGAGAACTCGCTGGACTGGGTGCTCGACCACCAGCGCCTGACCATGCTGGTGGCCGGCGCCGCGGTGGTGCTCACCGTGTTCCTGTACATCGTGATCCCCAAGGGCCTGCTGCCCGAGCAGGACACCGGCCTGATCACCGGCGTGGTGCAGGCCGACGACAACATCGCGTTCCCGCAGATGGAGGACCGCACCAAGGCGGTCGCCGAGGCGCTGCGCAAGGATCCGGCGGTGGCCGGCGTGGCCGCCTTCATCGGTGCCGGCACCATCAACCCCACGCTCAACCAGGGCCAGCTCTCGATCGTGCTGAAGGACCGCGGCGACCGCGACGGCCTGGACGCGTTGCTGCCGCGCCTGCAGCACGCGGTGGCCGGCATTCCCGGCGTGGCGCTGTACCTGAAGCCGGTGCAGGACGTGACGCTGGACAGCCGCGTGGCGGCCACCGAATACCAGTATTCGCTGTCCGCGGTGAAGGCGTCGGAGCTGGCCGGCTACGCCAGCCAGATGACCCAGGCGATGCGCCAGCGGCCGGAACTGGCCGACGTGGACAACAACCTGGCCGACAACGGCAACGCGCTCAAGCTCACCATCGACCGCGAGAAGGCCAGCCGCCTCGGCGTGCCGGTGCAGACCATCGACGACACCCTGTACGACGCGTTCGGCCAGCGCCAGATCTCCACCATCTTCACCCAGCTCAACCAGTACCGCGTAGTGCTGGAGGTGGCGCCGGAGTTCCGCACCAGCGACGACCTGCTGACCAAGCTCACCGTGCGCGGCAACGGCAACGGCGCGCTCACCGGCTCGACCGCGACCAGCTTCGGCCAGCTGAAGTCGAGCAACTCGGCCACGCCCTCCGGCATCGGCAACACCGGCAACATCGGCTTCGAGATCGGCGCCGGCGGCAGCATCCCGCTGTCCTCGCTGGTCAGCGCGCAGGTGACCAGCGCGCCGCTGGTGGTCAGCCACCAGCAGCAGCTGCCGGCGGTGACGCTGGCGTTCAACGTGGCGCCGGGCTACTCGCTGTCCGACGCGGTGGCGGCGATCCACCAGGTCGAGGCGCAGCTGGACTTCCCGCCGCAGATCCGCGGCGAGTTCGTCGGCAAGGCCGCCGAGTTCGCCTCCTCGCTGGGCGACGAGGTGCTGTTGCTGCTGGCCGCGATCATCGTGATCTACATCGTGCTGGGCGTGCTGTACGAGAGCTACATCCACCCGCTGACGATCATCTCCACGCTGCCGCCGGCCGGCGTCGGCGCGCTGCTGGCGCTGATCCTGTGCGGCATGAGCCTGTCGGTGGACGGCATCGTCGGCATCGTGCTCTTGATCGGCATCGTGAAGAAGAACGCGATCATGATGATCGACTTCGCGATCGAGGCGCGCCGCACCGGCCTCAACGCGCGCGAGGCGATCCGCCGCGCCTGCCTGCTGCGCTTCCGCCCGATCATGATGACCACCGCCGCGGCCATGCTCGGCGCGCTGCCGCTGGCGCTGGGCAACGGCATCGGCGCCGAGCTGCGCCGGCCGCTGGGCGTGTCGATCGTCGGCGGCCTGCTGCTGTCGCAGCTGGTCACGCTGTACACCACGCCGGTGATCTACCTGTACATGGAGCGTTTCTCCGACTGGCTGGCCGCGCGCCGCGAGCGGCGCGCGCTGGCCCAGGCCCAGGCCAGCAACGCGGCGTGATTCCGGTGTTCGCCTTGCGCCCTCCCCTGCTTGCAGGGGAGGGACGGGGGTGGGGCCGCTCTTCGCGCCGCCGCGCGATCAACCTTTTCGTGGCCCGCGCGTTGAGGATGGGATGATCCGTCCCCGTAGCTCCGCCCACCCCCGTCCGCGTTGAACCCATGAATCTTTCCGGCACCTTCATCCGCCGTCCGATCGGCACCTCGCTGCTGGCGATCGGCCTGTTCGTGGGCGGCATGATCTGCTACTTCCTGCTCGGCGTGGCCGCGCTGCCGAACATGCAGTTCCCGGCGATCTTCGTGCAGGCCAGCCAGGCCGGCGCGGACGCCAGCACGATGGCGTCGACCGTGGCCGCGCCGCTGGAACGCCACCTGGGCCAGGTGCCCGGCATCGAGACGATGCGTTCGTCCAGCTCCGAGGGCCGCACCTTCGTCTTCATGATGTTCCGCACCGGCACCGACCTGGACGCTGCCGCGCGCGACGTGCAGGCGGCGATCAACGCGGCGGCGCCGGACCTGCCCAGCGGCCTCAACGGCGCGCCCAGCTACCAGAAGGCGAACCCCAACGACGACCCGATCATCGCGCTGGCGCTGACCTCGGACACGCAGTCGGCGGCCGACCTGTACAACCTGTCCGACACCCTGCTGGCGCAGCGGCTGCGCCAGCTGCCGGGCGTGTCGTCGGTGGAGATCGCCGGCGCGGCCACGCCGGCGATCCGCGTCGACGTGAACCTGCGCGCGCTGAACGCGATCGGGCTGTCGCCCGACCAGCTGCGCAACGCGCTGAGCGCGGCCAACGTGACCTCGCCGGAAGGCTTCCTGTCCAACGGCAGGACCGCCATGGCGATCAGCGCCACCACCCAGCTGCACAGCGCCGAGGACTTCGCCCGGCTGGTGGTCGCCAGCCGCAACGGCACGCCGGTACGTTTGTCCGACGTGGCCAAGGTCTACGCCGGCCAGCAGGACGCGTACCAGGCGGCCTGGTTCCACGGCAAGCCGGCCGTGCTGATGTACGTCTACAAGAAGGCCGACGCCAACATCATCGCCACCGTCGACCTGGTCAAGCAGCAACTGCCGGCGCTGCGCGGCTACCTGCCGCCGGCCACCGCGCTGACTCCGTTCTTCGACGGCACGCCGACCATCCGCGCCTCGCTGCACGAGGTGCAGGCCACGCTGCTGATCTCGCTGGCGATGGTGATCCTGGTGATGGCGCTGTTCCTGCGCCGGCTGGCGCCCACGCTGATCGCCGCGGTGGCGGTGCCGCTGTCGCTGGCCGGCGCGTTCGTGATGATGTACGTGCTCGACTACACGCTCAACAACCTCACCCTGCTGGCGCTGGTGATCGCGATCGGCTTCGTCGTGGACGACGCGATCGTGGTGATCGAGAACGTCATCCGCCACCTCGACGCGGGCATGTCGCGGATGCAGGCGACCCTGGCCGGCGCACGCGAGATCGGCTTCACCATCGTCTCGATCACCGCCTCGCTGGTCGCCGTGTTCATCCCGCTGCTGTTTGCCGGCGGCGTCACCGGCATGTTCATGCACGAGTTCGCGATGACCCTGGTGGCGGCGATCGTGGTCTCCGCGCTGGTCTCGCTGACCTTGACCCCGGCGCTGTGCGGGCGCTTCCTCGGCGGCCATGCGGCGAAGGAGCAGGCGCCGCCGTCGCGGCTCGCCCGCATGCTGGACGGCTTCCACGTCGGCATGCTGCGCGTCTACACCCGCGCGCTGAACTTCTCGCTGCGCCACGCGCTGGCGTTCTCGCTGACCCCGTTGGCGCTGATCGTGGCCACGTTCTACCTGTTCGGCGTGGTCAAGGCCGGCCTGTTCCCGGCGCAGGACACCGGCCTGATCTGGGGCCGTGCCAGTTCCAGCGCCACCGTGTCGTTCGCCGAAAGCCGGCAGCGGCTGGAGCGGCTCACCGCGATGCTGATGGCCGACCCCGACGTCGCCACCGTGGGCTCGCGCCTGGGCAGCAGCCGGCAGGGCACCAGCGGCTCGTTCAACATCGACCTGAAGACCCGCGCCGAAGGCCGCACCGACGACACCTTCGCGGTGCTCGCGCGGCTCAGCGCGAAGGCGGCCAACTACCCCGACCTCAACCTGCGCCTGCGCCCGGTGCAGGACCTGCCCAGCGGCGGTGGCGGCGGCACCAGCCAGGGCGCGCAATACCAGGTGTCGCTGCAGGGCAACGACCTGGCCAGCCTGCAGGAGTGGCTGCCGAAACTGCAGGCCGAGCTGAAGAAGAACCCGAAGCTGCGCGACGTCGGCACCGATGTCGACGAGGCCGGCCTGCGCCAGAACATCGTGATCGACCGCGACAAGGCCGCGCGCCTGGGCGTGTCGATCGGCGCCATCGACGGCGCGCTGTACGACGCGTTCGGCCAGCGCCAGGTGTCCACCATCTACTCGGACACCAACCAGTACCAGGTGGTGGTCAACGCGCTGCCCGAACAGACCGCCACGCCCGAGGCGCTCAACCGCATCTACGTGCGCTCCGGCAGCGGCAAGATGATCCCGATCACCGCGTTCGCGCAGCAGCAGCCGGGGCTGGCGCCCTCGCAGATCACCCACGAAAACCAGTACACCACGATGGACCTCAGCTTCAACCTTGCGCCCGGCGTGAGCATGGGCGAGGCGATGGCGGTGATCCAGGCCACCGTGAAGAACATGCGCATGCCCGGCGACATCCGGGTGCAGATGGGCAACGACTTCCGCCGCTTCCAGCAGTCGCAGAGCGGCATGGGCTGGCTGATCCTGGCCGCCGTGATCACCGTCTACATCGTGCTCGGCATGCTGTACGAAAACCTGGTCCACCCGGTCACCATCTTGTCCACCCTGCCGGCGGCGGGCGTGGGCGCGCTGCTGGCACTGTGGCTGACCGGTACCGAGCTGTCGGTGGTGGCGCAGATCGCGCTGGTGCTGTTGATCGGCATCGTCAAGAAGAACGCGATCATGATGATCGACTTCGCCCTGGTCGCCCAGCGCGAGCACGGCAAGCCGCCGCTGGAGGCCGCGCGCGAGGCGTGCATCGTGCGCTTCCGCCCGATCATGATGACCACCATGGTCGCCATCCTCGCTGCCCTGCCGATCGCCATCGGCCTCGGCGAAGGCAGCGAACTGCGCCGCCCGCTCGGCATCGCCCTGATCGGCGGCCTGCTGATCTCGCAAAGCCTCACCCTGCTGAGCACGCCGGCGCTGTACGTGGTGTTCTCGTGCCTGGCCGAGCGGCGCCAGGCATGGGCCGAGCGCCGCCGCGCGCGCAGGAAGGCGCGGCACAAGGCGCAGCTGGCGGGTATCTGACCGGGGCTGCGGGTGCTCCTCCTTGCGGCGGGTGGTGGCGCCGCCGCTGGCACCGGCGCCACGTTGAACGGAGATTGAATTTCGACGTGGCAACGCGGGCGAAGCGGCCGGTTGTTCGGGTGATTTGCGCTCTTGCTCACCCGAAGTTAACCGCAAGGCAGCTATCACATTCCCAGTCTTTCCGGACGGAGTTGCGTGCGATGGGCAACGAGACCAATAAGGCGGATTTTTCCAATGTGCAGGGCGGGGTGAAGTCCACCGCGCCGGATGCGCCGCCCAAGGCGGATTTCGGCAACGTGCAGTCGCAGGTTGGCTCCACTGCCGACCAGCCCGCCAGCTATACCGTGGTGGCCGGCGACAACCTGTCGAAGATCGCCAGGCATTTCTACGGCAGTGCGAATGCGTGGAAGCGGATCTTCGACGCCAACCGCGACCAGCTCTCCGATCCGGACCGGATCCGGGTCGGCCAGGTCCTGAAGATTCCCGCCAGATCCTGAAGCAGGAGATGCCCCATGAAGACGACTCGCCAACCCCTGATTCTTGCCGCGTCGCTGGTTGCGATGCTGGCCTTGAGCGCCTGCGGCAAGAAGGAAGAATCGACTGCGCCGGCCCCGGCCGCCGCTCCGCCCGCCGCCGCCACGGCACCCGCACCTGCACCCGCCGCCACGGCACCGATGGCGATGAGCAATGCGCCGGCGGCGGTCACGTTCGGTTCGGTGGAGCTGGGCTCCACGGTCGACGCCAACCACAAGATCCTCGCCAGCGGCACCAGTTTCGCGCCGAAGGACACCATCTACGCCTCGGTCGACACCGGCGGCAGCGGCAACGCCACGCTGGCGGCGAAGTGGACCTACCAGGACGGCCAGGTGGTGCACGAGGACAGCAAGACGCTCAATGCGATGGGCCCGGAGACCACCGCCTTCATGATCAGCAAGCCCGACGGTTTTCCGGCCGGCAACTACAAGGTGGAGATCTCGCTGGATGGCAAGCAGGTCGCCAGCAAGGATTTCGTGGTGAAGTAGCGGCGGGACCGAGGCACGTCCGGAGCGAAGGCGCGGCTTGGCCGCGCCTTCGTCGTTTCTGTGTCGCGTGAAGCGCTATACGTCGACGCATGGTGGCGGCGGCTACCTCGCGCTTTCCCCTCCCCGGCGAAAACGCGACAATGGGAGGCTTGCATCGCGCGTCGGGCCCCCGCGGCACGATGCTCCCTTCCGGCCAACGCAGCAGCCCACGAGGTTCACACCGACCATGTCCAGCACGCCCAGCATCATCTACACGCTGACCGACGAAGCCCCGTTCCTCGCCACGGCCTCGCTGCTGCCGATCGTCGCCGCGTTCGTCGGCGCCGCCGGCATCAAGGTGGAGACGCGCGACATCTCGCTGGCCGCGCGCATCGTCGCGCTGTTCCCCGAGGTGCTGCAGGAAGGCCAGCGTCTGCCCGATGATCTCGCCGAGCTGGGCCGCCTCGCCACCACGCCGGAGGCGAACATCATCAAGTTGCCCAACATCAGCGCCTCGATGCCGCAGCTGAAGGCGGCGATCAAGGAGCTGCAGGGCCAGGGCTACGCGTTGCCGGATTACCCGGACGCACCCAGCGACGCACACGAGAAGGACGTCAAGGCGCGCTACGACAAGGTCAAGGGCAGCGCGGTGAACCCGGTGCTGCGCGAGGGCAACTCCGACCGCCGCGCGCCGGCCTCGGTGAAGAACTACGCGCGCAAGCACCCGCACAAGATGGGCGCGTGGAGCCGCGACTCGCAGACCCACGTGGCGCACATGGACGGCGGCGACTTCTACGGCAGCGAGCAGTCCGCGCTGGTCGAGCGTGCCGGCAACGTCAGCATCGAGTGGTTCGGCAAGGACGGCAGCCATGCGGTACTGAAGCCGAAGACCGCGCTGCTGGCCGGCGAGATCATCGACGCCGCGGTGATGTCGCGCCGCGCGCTGGCGGCGTTCATCGACGCGCAGATCGCCGACGCGAAGCAGCAGGGCGTGCTGTTCTCGCTGCACCTCAAGGCCACCATGATGAAGGTGTCCGACCCGATCATGTTCGGCGTGGCGGTCAGCGAGTTCTACCAGGACGTGCTCACCAAACATGCCGACGCGCTGAAGCAGGCCGGCTTCAATCCGAACAACGGCATCGGTGACCTGTACGCACGCCTCGGCAGCCTGCCGGCGGCGACCCAGGCCGCGATCAAGGCCGACCTCGACGCCGAGTACGCGCAGCGCCCGGGCGTGGCGATGGTCAACTCGGACAAGGGCATCACCAACCTGCACGTGCCCAGCGACGTGATCGTGGACGCCTCGATGCCGGCGATGATCCGCGACTCCGGCAAGATGTGGAACGCGCAGGGCCAGCTGCAGGACGTCAAGGCGGTGATCCCCGACCGCTGCTATGCCGACGTCTACCAGGCGGTGATCGAGGACTGCAAGGCGCACGGCGCGTTCGACCCGGCCACCATGGGCAGCGTGCCGAACGTGGGCCTGATGGCGCAGGCGGCCGAGGAATACGGCTCGCACGACAAGACCTTCCAGATCGCCGGCGACGGCGTGGTGAAGGTGCTCGACGAGGCCGGCCACGTGCTGCTGCAGCACGACGTCGAGGCCGGCGACATCTGGCGCATGTGCCAGACCAAGGACGCGCCGGTGCAGGACTGGGTGAAGCTGGCGGTGAGCCGCGCGCGGCACACGCCGGCGGTGTTCTGGCTCGACCCGCAGCGCGCGCACGACCGCCAGGTGATCACCAAGGTCGAGCGCTGCCTGAAGGACCACGACACCAGCGGCCTGGACATCCGCATCATGGATCCGGTCGCCGCCACGAAGTTCTCGCTGCAGCGCATCCGCCAGGGCCTGGACACCATCTCGGTCACCGGCAACGTGCTGCGCGACTACCTCACCGACCTGTTCCCGATCATGGAGCTGGGCACCAGCGCGAAGATGCTCTCGATCGTGCCGCTGATGGCCGGCGGCGGCCTGTTCGAGACCGGCGCCGGCGGCAGCGCGCCCAAGCACGTGCAGCAGTTCCTGGCCGAGGACTACCTGCGCTGGGATTCGCTGGGCGAGTTCCTCGCGCTGGCCGCCTCGCTGGAGTTCGTGGCCGGCCGCCAGGGCAGCGCCGAGGTGGAGGTGCTGGCCAAGACGCTGGACCAGGCCAACGGCAAGTTCCTCGACACCGACAAGTCGCCCTCGCGCAAGCTCGGCGGCATCGACAACCGCGGCAGCCACTTCTACCTGGCGCTGTACTGGGCGCAGGCGCTGGCTTCGCAGGACGTGCATCCGGCGCTGAAGGCGAAGTTCGCGCCGCTGGCGAAGGCGCTGACGGAAAACGAGGCGACCATCGTCGACGAGCTGGTGCGCGTGCAGGGCAAGCCGGTCGACATCGGCGGCTACTACCACCCGGACATGGCGCGGGTGAGCGCGGCGATGCGCCCCAGCGCCACCTTCAACGCCGCGCTGGCGCAGCTGACCGCGTGATGCGCTGAGCGCGTGTCGCGTGACAGGGTGCCGCGCGGCGCCCCGTTTTTTTTGCGGTGGCCGGCCACCTGCCGCTCAGCCTGGCCCTGCGACAATGGCCGCCTTCGAAACCGGAGTCGTCCGTCATGCGCCTGCTGCACCTCGCTTTCCTGTTCGCGTTGGGCGGGTTGTCGCCGGTATTCGCGCAATCGTCCGCCGCACCGCCGCCGGAAGTGGCCGAGCTGCCCGCGGTGGTGGTCAGCGGCGTGCAGCCGGGGCCCGGGCTGTGGAAGGTGAGCAAGGGCGGCCACGTGCTGTGGGTGCTCGGCACGCTGTCGCCGCTGCCGCGCGCGATGCAGTGGCAATCGCGCGAGGTGGAAGAGGCGATCGCCGCCTCGCAGCAGGTGCTGCTGGAACCCTCGGTGCAACTGAAGGCCGACGTCGGTTTTCTCGGAAAACTCTTTCTGCTGCCGTCGGCCTACAGTGCGCGCAAGAACGACCACGGCGCCACCTTGCAGCAGGTGCTGCCGCCGCCGGTGTACGCGCGCTGGCAGCGGCTGAAGGCAAAGTACCTGGGCGACGACCGCGGCGTCGAACGCTGGCGCCCCCTGTTCGCGTCGCAGGAGCTGTACCGCAAGGCGCTGAAGGCGAACGGATTGAGCCGTTCCGGTGGCGTGCGGGCGAGCGTCGACGCGCTGGCCAAGCGCCACGGCGTGCCGGAGCTGGCGACCGACTACCACGTGCTGATCGAGCACCCGCGCGCGGCGATCAAGGCGTTCAAGCAGGCTGCGCCGCGCGACGTCACCTGCTTCATCCGCACCCTGGACGCCGTCGAGCACGACCTTCCGGCGATGACCGCGCGCGCCAACGCCTGGGCCACCGGCGACCTGCAGGCGCTGCGCGAACTGCCCGACAGCGATCGCCGCGACGCCTGCGTGGCGGCCATCGCCGGCGCCGGCTTCGCGCAGGCGCTGGGCCTGGCCGACGTGCCGGCGCAGCAGCGCGCCACCTGGCTGGCCGCCGCGCGCAAGGCGCTGGCCGGCAACGCGCAGACCTTCGCGCTGCTGCCGATGGGCGAGCTGCTGAAGCCGGACGGCTATCTCGCCGCGCTGCGCGCCGAGGGCTATCAGGTCGACGCGCCGGAATGAGGCCATGCAGGAGCGCCCGGTGCGCTCCTGCCGGCGCTCAGGCGCTGGCCAGATCCAGTTCTGCGATCTCGTTGACGCTCAGCTGCAATGAGGTGGCGCCAAACAGTTCGTGCAGCTGCTCCACGCTGGTGGCGCTGACGATCGGCGCGGTGAGGCCGGGGCGGGCGATCAGCCAGGCCAGCGCGACCTGGGCTGGCGTGGCGTGATGCGCGGCGGCCACCGCGTCCAGCGCGGCCAGCACCTGCAGGCCGCGCGGGTTCAGGAAGCGCTTCACCGCGCCGCCGCGGGCGCTGCTCTTGGCCAGGTCGGCACCGCTGCGGTACTTGCCGCTGAGGAAGCCGCTGGCCAGCGCGTAGTAGCTGATCACGCCGATGTTCTCGCGGCGCACCAGCGGTTCCAGTTCCTTTTCGTAGCCGCCGCGGCGGACCAGGTTGTATTCCGGCTGCAGGCTCTCGTAGCGCGGCAGGCCGTGCCGCTTCGATACTGCCAGCGCGTCGGCGAAGCGCGCCGCGCCGAAGTTGGAGGCGCCGATCGCGCGCACCTTGCCGGCCTCGATCAGCCGGGCGAAGGCGCCCAGGGTGTCGGCCATCGGCACGCTGGCGTCGTCCTGGTGTGCCAGGTAGAGGTCGATGCAGTCGACTTGCAGGCGCCTGAGCGAGGCGTCCACCGCCTGGCGGATGTTCACCGGCGACAGGCCGGGCTGCCCGGCCCACTTGGCCACCTTGGTGGCGATCACCACCCGCTCGCGCTTGCCGCTCTGCTTCAGCCATTTGCCGATGATCGTCTCGGACTCGCCGCCGCGGTTGCCGGGCACCCAGGCCGAGTAGACGTCGGCGGTGTCGATCAGGTTGCCGCCGGCGTCGACGAAGGCATCGAGCAGCTCGAACGAGCGCCGCTCGTCCACGCTCCAGCCGAACACGTTGCCGCCGAAGGCGAGCGGGGCGATGGAAAGCGGCGAATGGCCGAGCGGGCGTTGTTGCATGGCTTTGCCTCCGAGGGCGGCGAACTGGGGAATCGGCGCGCGCCGCGAGCGGCCGCGCGCCTTCCTCCAAGTGGCTGCATATCGGCGGCATTCAAGCCGGCGGCGTTCAACGCGGGGCCATGATCCGCGGCCATGCGCTGGCGCAGCACGCCAGCACGTGGCGCACGGTCCTGGCGGCAGGGCCGGCGCCGGGGCCGGCGGCGCCATCGGTCGGGCCGGGCGCGGGCTCGGGCTCCGGGCGCCAGTCCAGGTCGTCCTTGTGCAGCAGGTGGCCGTGCAGGAACAGCAGATCTTTCCAGAGCGAGTGCATGGGGGATGCCTCCTGAGGGAGTCTTGGGCTTGGGGAGTGCTCAAGGTACGCGCGCGGGAGACTGCCAAAAAGCGATATATTCGCAAGCCAGACTTGAGGAACATTCAAGATGGGAAAGTTGCCGCTAGGGCTCTTGCAACAGTTCGTGCTGGTCGCCCGGCTGGGCAACCTGTCGCGCGCCGCGGCGCAGGCCAATCTCACCGTCAGCGCCTTGAGCCACCAGATGCGCCAGCTGGAAGAGCGCCTGCAGCGGCGCCTGTTCGAGCGCGGTCCGCGCGGCGTGAAGCTGACCGCCGAGGGCTGCGTCCTGCTGGAAGCGGTCGGCACGCACTTCGACGGCATCGAGCATGCGCTGGCGCACTACCACACGCGCCACCACAACGAGCTGACACTCAGCGCCAGCCCCGGCATCATGTCGAGCTGGCTGGTGCCGCGGTTGCCGCGGCTGGTGGCCGCGCACCCCGAGCTGGAACTCAACCTGCAGTCGGGCTCCGCGCTGGTGGACTTCGAGCGCGAGGCGGTGGACGCGGCGCTGCGCTATGGCCGCGGCGAATGGAGCGGCCTGCGCAGCGAGCGGCTGTTCGGCGAGTGGATCGCGCCGATCGCGGCGCCCGAACTGGTAGCCCGGATGGGCGACACCGACCCGCACGACCTCTCGCGCTGGCCGCTGCTGGGCGACCCCAATCCCGCGAACCGTTGGCGCGACTGGTTCGCGCACTACGGCGGCGAGCTGCCGCGCCGCTACGTGGCGCATTTCGACAGCTTCGAGGCGCACCGCCACGCGGCACTGGAAGGGCTTGGCGTGGCCATGGGGCGCATGGTCATGTCGAAGTCGCTGATCGACGCCGGCCGGCTGGTGGTGCTGGGCGAGCGCTACATGGCGGTGAGCGACGCCTACTGGCTGGTGTATCCGCCGCGTTCGCAGGAGCACCATGGCCTGCAGGCGTTCCGCGACTGGCTGCTGGCCGAGGCGGACGACTACTGCCGGCGGATGCCCGGCATGGAGGCCTGCGGAACGATCGAGCCCTGACCGGGCGAGCGGGTACCATGGGCGATCCCCCGCATCCGCATCGCTTCGAGGAGTCCGCATCATGAAATCACGCGCCGCCGTGGCCTGGGCCGCCGGCCAGCCGCTCAGCATCGAGGAGATCGACGTGGCCGGGCCGAAGGCCGGCGAAGTGCTGGTGCGCATCGTCGCCACCGGCGTGTGCCACACCGACGCGTTCACCCTGTCCGGTGCCGATCCGGAAGGGCAGTTCCCGGTGATCCTCGGCCACGAGGGCGGCGGCATCGTGGAGGAAGTCGGCGCGGGCGTCAGCTCGCTGAAAGTCGGCGACCACGTGATCCCGCTGTACACGCCCGAATGCGGCGAGTGCAAGTTCTGCCGCTCAGGCAAGACCAACCTGTGCCAGAAGATCCGCGCCACCCAGGGCCAGGGCCTGATGCCTGACGGCAGCTCGCGCTTCTCCTTGAACGGCAAGCCGCTGCTGCACTACATGGGCACCAGCACGTTCAGCGAATACACCGTGCTGCCGGAGATTTCGCTGGCGAAGATCAACCCCGCCGCGCCGCTGGAGAAGGTCTGCCTGCTCGGCTGCGGCATCACCACCGGCATCGGTGCGGTGCTGAACACGGCCAAGGTGGAACCCGGCGCCACCGTGGCGGTGTTCGGCCTGGGCGGCATCGGCCTGTCGGTGGTGCAGGGCGCGGTGATGGCCAAGGCCGGGCGCATCATCGCGATCGACCGCCACCCGGAAAAGTTCGCGATGGCCAAGGCGCTCGGCGCCACCGACTGCGTCAACGTCAACGACTACCCCGACACGCCGATCCAGCAGGTGATCGTCGAGCTCACCGACGGCGGCGTGGACTATTCGTTCGAGTGCATCGGCAACGTGCAGGTGATGCGCTCGGCGCTGGAGTGCTGCCACAAGGGCTGGGGCGAGTCGATCATCATCGGCGTGGCCGGCGCGGGCCAGGAGATCTGCACGCGGCCGTTCCAGCTGGTCACCGGGCGCGTGTGGCGCGGCTCGGCGTTCGGCGGCGTGAAGGGCCGCTCGCAGCTGCCCGGTTACGTCGAGCGCTACCTCGCCGGCGAAATAAAGATCGACGAGATGATCAGCCAGGTGCTGCCGCTGGAGCGCATCAACGAGGCGTTCGAGCTGATGCACGGCGGCCAGGTGATCCGCTCGGTGATCCGCTACTGACGTAGAATGCGCGCATGCCGCCGGCCCCTGCTGCCGGCGGCGCCCATCGCTTCCATGCCCGCACACGACCAGCACAAGGCCGTTCCATGAACCGCACCGCCATCCTCGTCGACGGCGCCTTTTTTCTTGCCCGCTACCGCAAGGTCTACGGCGAGCGCGACGCCGGCGATGCGCGCGTGGTGGCCAAGACCCTGTTCGGCATGGCGCTGGAACACCTGAAGGCGGTCGACCGCCCGCGCGAGCAGCTCTACCGCATCTACTTCTACGACTGCCCGCCGCTGGAAAAGAGCTTCGTCAAGCCGATCAGCGGCGACAGCATCGACTTCGGCCGCACCGGCGCCGCGGCGTTCCGCCGCGACCTGCACGACCAGCTGCGCCGCCAGCGCAAGATGGCGCTGCGGCTGGGCCGGCTGGCCGAGCGCGGCGAGTGGCAGCTCAAGCGCAGCGCCTACCAGCAGCTGCGCGACGGCAGCCTGCGCTGGGACGAGCTGCGCGACGAGCACTTCGAGCCGGACATGCGCCAGACCCAGGTCGACATGAAGATCGGCATCGACATCGCTGCGCTGACCTACAAGAAGCTGGTCGACCAGATCATCCTGGTCGCCGGCGACGCCGATTTCATCCCGGCCGCGAAACTGGCCCGCTACGAAGGCATCGACTTCATCCTCGACCCGATGTGGCAGGGCATCGCGCCGGACCTGCACGAGCACATCGACGGCCTGCAGTCGGTCTGTCCGCGGCCGTTCTGAGCCGTTTACCAGGATTGCACATGCTTTTCGCGACATTGCAGCAAATTCGGACGGCCGACACGCCAAGGAGTCATTGATGAACCGCGCAACACGAGTGGCAAGGACGGGAATGGTGCGGCTGGCCGCGGCGGCACTGCTGGCCGCCGGCCTGGGCCTGCCGATGGTGGCCGGCGCGCAGGCGACGCAGGCCGTCGCGGCGGAGTCGGACCAGCCGGCGGACGACCTGGTGCCGCCCACCAGCGCCAGCGACTTCACCGCCGCGCAGCTGGACGACGTGCTGGCCGGCAGCTGGCGTTCGGCGGCGAACCGCGCCCGCGATGCGTACCGCCACCCCAAGGCCACCTTGCAGTTCTTCGGCCTGCGGCCGGACCGCACGGTGATCGAGATCACGCCCGGCGGCGGCTGGTACGCCGAGATCCTGGCGCCGCTGCTGCACGACAACGGCCACTACATCGCGGCCGAGAAGGCGCCCGCCGCCGACAGCGAGGCGCGCAGCGACGACAGCGTCCTGCGCAAGAAATTCGCCGCCGATCCGGCGCACTACGGCAACGCCCGCATCGTGACGTTCGATCCGCGCTCGCCGGCGTTCGGCGCGCCGGCCTCGGCCGACCTGGTGCTGACCTTCCGCAACGTGCACAACTGGGTGATGGCCGGTACCGCGCCGGCGATGTTCAAGGCGTTCTTCGCCGTGCTCAAGCCCGGCGGCGTGCTCGGCGTGGTCGACCACCGCGCCGCCGACGACGCCTCGCTGGAGGCGGTGAAGTCGAGCGGCTACCTGCCCACCGCCTACGTGGTGAAGCTGGCCACCGAGGCGGGCTTCACGCTGGACGCCAGCAGCGAGATCAATGCGAACCCGAAGGACAGCAGGGACTATCTGAAGGGCGTGTGGACGCTGCCGCCCACGCTCGCGCTGGGCGAGCAGGACAAGGCGAAGTACCAGGCGATCGGCGAGTCCGACCGGATGACCCTGCGCTTCGTCAAGCCGGCCCGAACGGGGACGGAGGGCATTAAGTAGCTACTTAATGCCCTCCGTCCCCGTTCCAACTCACATGCTGCTCGCGCTGAACAAGCCGTACGGCGTGCTGTGCCAGTTCACCGATGAACTCGGCCGCCCCACGCTGGCCGATTTCGTCACGCAAAAAGACGTCTATGCGGCCGGGCGGCTGGATCGCGACAGCGAAGGCCTGCTGCTGCTGACCGACGACGGCCGGCTGGCGCACCGGCTCACCGACCCGCGCCACAAGCAGGCCAAGACCTACCTGGCGCAGGTCGAGGGCGTCATCGACGAAGCCGCGCTGCAGGCGCTGCGCCGCGGCGTGGCGCTCAACGACGGCCCGACCCTGCCGGCCGAAGCCGCCTTCGCCGCCGAACCGGACTGGCTGTGGCCGCGCGACCCGCCGGTGCGCTTCCGCAAGGCAATCCCCACCAGCTGGCTCACGCTCACCCTGCGCGAAGGCCGCAACCGCCAGGTACGCCGGATGACCGCCGCGGTGGGCTTTCCCACCCTGCGCCTGATCCGCGTGCGCATCGGCGACTACGCGCTGGATGGCCTGGCGCCCGGCCAGATCCGCCATCTGTTGTAGGAGCCCACTGGCGGGCGATGCTCCTGCTTTTGCGAATCCCGGATCCGACTCCAAGAACATCGCCCGCCAGCGGGCTCCTACGGTGAGGCAGGCAGCCCGAAGAACGCCTCCGCCGTCGCCGTGCTGTTCGCCGCGGTGGTTTGCGCACTCTCGCCGCGGTCGCGGGCGATCTCCTCGCAGATGTGCTTCAGGTACATCGGCTCGTTGCGCCGGTGCGAGGGCGGCGGGCGCACCGTGCGCGGCAGCAGGTAGGGCGCGTCGGTCTCGATCATCAGGCGGTTCGCAGGAATCGTGCGCACCAGCTCGCGCAGGTGGGTGCCGCGACGCTCGTCGCAGATCCAGCCGGTGATGCCGATGTGGCAGTCCAGGTCGAGATAGTCGCGCAGCGCCTCGCCGCTGTCGGTGAAACAGTGCACCACCGCGCCGGGCACCTTGTCACGCCAGCGCTTGAGCAGCGCGACGAAATCCGCATGGGCGTCGCGCTGGTGCAGGAACAGCGGCAACTGCAGGTCCGCCGCGATCTGCAGTTGCCGTTCGAACACCTGCAGCTGCACCTCGCGTGGCGAATAATTGCGGTTGAAATCGAGCCCCGTCTCGCCCACCGCGCGCACGGCCGGGTCCTGCGCCAGTTCGCGCAGCCGCGCATCGGTGGCGTCGTCGTAGTCGATCGCGTGGTGCGGGTGCACGCCGGCGGTGGCCCACAGCACGCCGGGATGGGCGTGCGTCAGCGCCAGCGCGTGCTCGCTGCCCTCGCGTGAGGCCCCGGTGACGATCATCCGCGTCACGCCGTGCTGGCGCGCGCGCGCGAGTACGGCGTCGAAGTCGTGGCGAAACGATTCGTGGGTCAGGTTGGCGCCGATGTCGAGCAGTTGCATGGCGGGCTCGCAAAGACCCCGATTGTCGCAGCAGTCGGGGTGCGGCGCATGCCGACTCAGACTTTTTCCGATTGACAGTATCGGAGCGCCGCCCGTAGTTTTCGCGCACCGCCGGGGTGGGGATTGGCGGATCACGACCATCAGGAATCCACCGGTTCCCGCAGGGACGCCGGTGGCTGGACTGTTTCAGGGGAAAGCAGATGCTCAGAAAAAAACTCGTCGGTGCCTTGCTCACGCTGTTGGGCGGCGCCGCGATGTCGCCGTACTTGTCGGCGAAGCCGGTCGATATTCGCGCCGGACAATTGGGGCGCGTCTCGTCGGCCGCGCTGGCCGCGCGGCTGAATCTCGGCACCGGCAGCGCATTCGTCGCCGGGCGCCAGCTCAGGACCGCGCACGGCACGTTCAAGGCCCGCGAGCAGCAGGACTACAAAGGCGTGCCGATCTACGGGCGCAGCCTGGTGGTGGAGCGCAACGCGGGCGGCGCCGTGCTGTCCGCGCGAGGCAAGGCCGAGCGTGACGTCGGCACGCAACTGGTGTCAGTGTTGCCGCGGCTTTCGGCGCTGCAGGCGCAGTCGGCGCTGCGGTCGCGGATGGGCCACACGGGCCTCGCCATCGACAATGCGCAGAACAAGCTGTACGTCTATCCGCAGGGCCAGGGCGCGCCGAAGCTGGTGTACCAGACCTCCTACCTGGTGACCGTGCACGGCCGTCCGTCGCGACCCACCGCCATCGTCGACGCCAATACCGGGGCGATCGTCAGGCATTGGGAAGGCCTGACCGACGGCCGCCGCCCGCCGGGCGGCAGCACGCCGACTCCCGTGCAGGCCACCGGTCCGGGCGGCAACGAACTGATCGGCCTGTACCACTACGACAACTCCGGCCCGGGCCGCGAGCTGCTCGATGCGCAGCGCGCGGGCAATGTCTGCTACCTGCGCGACGCCGACGTGGCCACCTACAACCTGGCCGGCGGCCAGCGCGTGACGCAGTGGTCGTTCGGCTGCTCCGGCAGCGACCCGGCACGCTGGGCCAGCTTCGGCGACGCCATCAACGGCGCCTTCTCGCCGATCAACGACGCCCATCACTTCGGCGGCGTGGTGCACGACATGTACAGCAGCTGGTTCGGTACGCCGCCGCTGCGGAACGACGACGGTTCGCCGATGCAGCTGTCGATGTGGGTGCACTACGGCGTCAATTACGGGAATGCGTTCTGGGATGGCCGCGAAATGGTCTTCGGCGACGGCGACCAGTATTTCTATCCGTTCGTGGTGCTGGACGTGACCGGCCACGAGATCAGCCACGGCTTCACCGAGCAGCATTCGGGCTTGGAGTACACCGGGCAGTCCGGCGGCATGAACGAGGCGTTCTCGGACATGGCCGGCGAGGCGGTGAAGTATTTCGACCGCGGCCGCAACGACTTCATGGTGGGCGCGGACATGGTCAAGCCGGCCACGGTGCCGTTGCTGGGCATGGCGGCGCTGCGCGACATGTGCACGCCGAGCAACGACGGCGCCTCGATCGACGCCGCCACCGACTACCGCGACGGGCTCGACGTCCACTACAGCAGCGGCGTGTACAACCGCGCGTTCTGCACGCTGGCGAAACGGGCCGGCTGGAACACGCGCAAGGCGTTCGAGGTGTTCCACGACGCCAACGCGCTGTACTGGGGACCGCAGGAAACCTTCGACAGCGGCGCCTGCGGAGTGGCGCAGGCCGCCACCGACCGCGGTTACGCCGTGGCGGATGTCGCCGCCGCCTTTGCCGCGGTCGGGGTGACCTGCCCGGCCCGCTGAGCGCGCATGCCGGGGCGAACGCTCGCGCACGGCGCGAGCGTTCGCCGCCATCGCGAAATTCCGATCAAGACAGATTCCTGCGTCGCCGGGCGAGCCAACGCTGCGACCGGGCAGGACATGGAGAACACCCGATGAACAAGATTCACAGCAGGGCAGGTAAGGCGTCGCCGGACGCCGTGGTCATCGCGTCCGGGCCGGTCGCCTGTCGCGGCCGGCGGGCCTCGCGTCGCACGGCCCTGTGGAGCGCCGTCGCGCTGGCCGTCGTCTTGCCGCTGGCGGGCCACGCGCAGACGGCAGCGGCAAGCTGCACCTACACCACCGATGGCGTCACCACCACGGTGCCGGCCACGCCCACCGGCGACGGCGCCTTCGTCTGCGGCGTGGATGCGGCCGCCAGCGGCGACAACGCCAGCGCGTTCGGTTCCAACGCCAGCGCCACGGACGGTTCGACCACCGCGGTGGGCGGTGCCTATGTCGATACCGACGGTACCGTCTACACCACCGAGGCGAGCGCGTTCGGTGCCACCGCGTTGGGCGCCGGCGCCGGCGCTGGCGGCTTCGACAGCACGGTGGTCGGTTCGCTGGCGTACGCCACCGGCCAAGGCGCTTTCGCCGGCGGCGGCAACGCCGGCGCGGACGGCTACGCCAGCGTGGCGCTGGGCGCGAATGCGCAGGCGTCCGATCGCGGCAGCATCGCGATCGGCGGCGGCGATCCGGACCCGGCCAACAACTACCTCGCCACCGAGGCGCAGGGCGAAGGCTCGATCGCGGTCGGTTCGCTGGCGGCAGCGGAAGGCCGCGGCGCGATGGCGCTGGGTTACCAGAGCGTGGGCGTCGGCGACAACGCCATCGCCGCCGGCAATGGCGCATGGGCACAGGGCGCCGGTGCCACCGCGCTGGGCGCAGCGGCGTATGTCGACGCCGACGCGGCCACCGCGCTGGGCAACAACGCCGCCGCGCGCGGCCAGGGCGCGACTGCGGTCGGCGCGGACAGCTACGCCGAGGGCGCCTACGCGATCGGCATGGGAACACAGGACGGCAACGGCTATGGCGGCGCGATCGGCCAGCAATCGCTGGCGCTGGGCTTCAACGGCGGCGCGCTGAACTCCGGCGCCGCCGCATTTGGCGGCTACAGCGTGGCGCAGGGCTTCCTGTCCACCGCGCTGGGTTACGGTTCGGTGGCAACCGGCAACTACGCGCTGGCCGCCGGCGTGGGCGCGCAAAGCGACGGCGTGGACACCGTGGCGCTGGGCGATGGCGCCTGGGCCGCGGCCGACGGCAGCGTGGCGCTGGGCGCCGGTTCAGTGGCCGACCGGCCCGACACGGTGTCGGTCGGTACGGCGGCGAACAACCGCCAGGTGACGAACGTGGCGGCCGGCACGCAGGCCACCGATGCGGCGAACCTGGGCCAGGTGCAGGAGGCGTTGGTCACCGCCGGCGCCTACGCCGACGCGGGCGACCAGCAGACGCTGAGCCGGGCCAATGGGTACACCGACCAGAAGCTCGCCAACTTCGCCAGCACGGCGGACGTCAATGCGCTGCGCAGCGACATGAACAACCGCTTCCACGCCGTGGACAAGCGCGTGAACCAGGTCGGCGCGATGGGCACCGCGATGGCGCAGATGGCGTTCAGCACGCAGGGCATCGACACGTCCAACCGGCTGGGCGTGGGCGTGGGCGGCTATGGCGGCCAGGCGGCGCTGTCGGTGGGCTTCTCGCGCCGGCTGTCGCCGAAGGCGAACCTGACCTTCGGCGCCGCGGTCAGCGGCAGCGAGACGTCCGGCGGCGTCGGCGTGGGCATCGGCTGGTAAGCCGGCAGCGACCGGCCTGCAACGAGGCCGGCGCCCGCACGGGCGCCGGTTGTTCGCGGAGGCGGCGGGTGCCGAAACATCGCTCGCATGTTGCCGGCCGGATGTGATAACTATGGCCCTTCCCGTTTCGCTGCAGGGGGGCGTTGACGGTACGCGTGCACTGAGTGGGGTGGAGGATGTCGGCAGCCATCGAGCCGGCGGTCAACGGGGCGGGCATGCTCGTGAATGATCGCGAGGCGGAGGTCTGCGCCTGGCTGGTCGCGCGCGGGCGCCTGAAGGAGGGCGACCTGGGTCGCGCCCGCCGCCTGCACGAGGAATCGGCCGAGGGTACGCTGACCACCCTGATGGCGCGGCTCGGGCTGGTGTCCGAGCGCGATTTGGCCGAGGCCTGGGCCGAGCTGTTGCAGGTGCCGCTGCTGGCCGCGCGCGACGCGCCGGAGCTGCCGCCGGCCGACCTGGAGCTGTCGCTGCGCTTTCTCAAGCAGCAGCACGTGGTGCCGGTACAGGACGACGCGAACGGGCTGGCCCTGCTGGTGGCCGATCCGGCCGACCCCTATCCGCTGCAGGCGGTGGCGCTGGCCGCCGGCCGGCCGGTGGCGCTGCGCATCGGGTTGCGCTCGGAAATCGACGGGCTGATCGAACGTTATTACGGTTCCGGCCGCTCGGCGATGGGCACCATCGTGGAAAACCTCGACGGCAGCGCCGCGGAAGAGGACGACGTCGAGCACCTGCGTGATCTGGCCTCCGAGGCGCCGGTGATCCGCCTGGTCAACCTGATCCTGCAGCGTGCGGTGGAGCAGCGCGCTTCGGACGTGCACATCGAGCCGTTCGAGAACCGGCTGAAGGTGCGCTACCGCATCGACGGCGTGCTGCATGAAGTGGAAGCGCCGCCGTCCTCGTCCACCGCCGCGGTGATCTCGCGCGTGAAGATCATGGCGCGGCTGAACATCGCCGAGCGCCGCCTGCCGCAGGACGGCCGCATCCAGCTGCGCGTGCAGGGCAAGGAGCTCGACCTGCGCGTGTCGACCGTGCCGACCAGCTTCGGCGAGTCGGTGGTGATGCGCATCCTCGACCGCGAGTCGGTGGTGTTCGACTTTGCCTCGCTCGGCTTCACCGACAGCTTCCAGCAGCGCTTCGTCGACGTGCTGGAAAAGCCGCACGGCATTCTGCTGGTCACCGGCCCCACCGGCTCGGGCAAGACCACCACGCTGTACACCGCGCTCAGCCGGATCAACACCAACGACGTGAAGATCATCACCGTCGAGGACCCGGTCGAATACCAGCTCGAAGGCATCAACCAGATCCAGGTGAAGCCGCAGATCGGGCTGGATTTCTCCGGCGCGCTGCGTTCGATCATGCGCCAGGACCCGGACGTGATCATGATCGGCGAGATGCGCGATCTGGAAACCTGCCGCATCGCGATCCAGTCCGCGCTCACCGGCCACCTGGTGCTGTCCACGCTGCACACCAACTCCGCCGCCGGCGGCATCACCCGCCTGCTCGACATGGGCGTGGAGGATTACCTGCTCGGCTCCACCATCAACGGCATCCTGGCGCAGCGGCTGGTGCGCAGGCTCGATCCGGAAACCGCGATTCCGTACGAGGCGCTGCCCGAAGTGGTCGAGCAGTTCGAGCTGCACAAGTACACCGACGAGCGGCCGATCCGCCTGTGGAAGCCGGGCTCCAGCGCCGCCAACCCCAGCGGCTACCGCGGCCGTCGCGCGATCATGGAATTCCTCACCATGAGCGACCCGCTGCGCCGGCTGGTGATGCAGCGCGCCAGCGAGGGCGACATCGAACGGCAGGCACGCAGCGAGGGCATGCGCACGATGTACGAGGACGGCATCGCCAAGGCGGTGGCCGGCATCACCACGCTGGAAGAAGTACTGCGCGTGACGCAGGAAGGCTGACGTGGCGCAGTTCCGCTACAAGGCGGTCAACGACGCCGGCGAGACGCTGCAGGGGCAGATGGAGGCCGCCAGCGTGGAGGAAGTGATCGGCCGCCTGCAGGACCAGGGGCACACACCGCTGGAAGCCCAGCCGGCCGATGGCAGCGGCGGCGGCAGCGGTTTCGCCGCGTTGTTCCGGCGCGGTCCGTTCACGGGCGACCAGCTGGCCCAGTTCACCCATCAATTGGCCACCCTGCTCGGCGCCGGCCAGCCGCTGGACCGCGCGCTCGGCATCCTGCTCGAACTGCCCGAGGGCGAACACGCGAAGAAGCTGATCGAGCGCGTGCGCGACCGCGTGCGCGGCGGCAACAGCCTGTCCTCGGCGCTGGACGAGGAGCACGGCGTGTTCCCCAAGCTGTACGTCAGCCTGGTGCGCGCCGGCGAGGCGGGCGGTTCGCTGGAGGAGACGCTGCGCCGGCTGGCCGACTACCTGGAGCGCGCCCAGCAGCTGCGCGGCAGCATCGTCAATGCGCTGATCTACCCGGCGTTCCTGCTGGTCGGCGTGCTCGGCTCGCTGGTGTTGCTGCTGGCCTACGTGGTGCCGCAGTTCGTGCCGATCTTCGAGGACATGCAGGTGCCGGTGCCATGGATCACCGCCGCGGTGCTGGCGCTGGGCAACGCGCTGCAGGCGTGGTGGTGGCTGATCGCGCTGCTGCTCGGCGGCGGGCTGTTCGCCTGGCGCGCGCGGCTGCGCGATCCGGCGCAGCGGCTGGCCTGGCATGCCCGCCTGCTGCGCCTGCGCCTGGTCGGCCCGCTGCTGCTGAAGGTGGAGACCGCGCGCATCGCGCGCACGCTCGGCACCTTGTTGAAGAACGGCGTACCGTTGCTGAGCGCGCTGGCCATCGCGCGCCAGGTCACCGGCAACCGCGCGCTGGACGCGGCGCTGGAGGCGGCGCACGAACAGGTCAAGGGTGGCGCGGGCCTGAGCCTGGCGCTGGGCCAGTCGAAACTGTTCCCGCGGCTGGCGCTGCAGATGGTGCAGGTGGGCGAGGAAGCCGGCCAGCTCGACACCATGCTGCTGAAGGTCGCCGACACCTTCGAGCTCGAATCGAAGCGCGCGATCGACCGCCTGCTGGCGGCGCTGGTGCCGGCGCTGACCATCGTGATGACCGTGCTGGTGGCGATCATCATGGCCGCGATCCTGCTGCCGCTGCTCAGCCTGACCAGCAATATCCAGTAGCCATTCCATCCGCATACCCGAGGTGATTCCCATGCAGCACAGCCAGCCACGACGACCCGGCTCGAACGCCGGCTTCACCCTGCTCGAAATGCTCGCGGTGATCGTGCTGATCGGCATCATCGGTGCGGTGGTGGTGACCCAGGTCGGCAAGAACGTCGACAAGGGCAAGTACGGCGCCGGCAAGGCGCAGCTGATGACCTTGAGCCAGAAGATCGAGAACTACGCGCTGGACAACGGCGCGCCGCCGCAGCAGCTGGAAGGGCTGGTGGCCAAGCCGGCGAACGCGCCGAACTGGCAGGGCCCTTACGCGAAGGCGTCCGACCTGAAGGATCCGTGGGGCCACGCGTTCGGTTACCAGTATCCGGGCGAGCACGGCAGTTTCGACCTGGTCTTCTACGGCCAGGACGGCCAGCCGGGCGGCGACGGCTACAGCAAGGACGTCGGGAACTGGCAATGAAACGGGGATTGCGGAGTCGGGATGCGGGATTCGGCAGGGCGCGCCAGCGCCTGCCGTCCGCTTTTGCTCTTGCTCTGCCGCATCCCGCATTCCGCATCCCGGCTCCCGGCCGGCGGCGCGCCGCCGGCTTCACCCTGCTGGAGATGCTGGCGGTGATCCTGCTGGTCGGCATCGCCGCGGCCGCGGTGTCGGTCTCGGTGAGCCAGGGCCTGGCCAGTGCGCGCGTGCGCGCGGCCGGCAGCGAGCTGGCCGGCGCGCTGCGCGCTACCCGCGCGCAGGCGATCGTGCGCGGCGAGGAGCAGCATTTCGACGTGGACACCCGCGCCAACAGCTACGACGGCGCGAAGCGGCAGAACGTGCGCCTGCCGAAAGGCCTGCACGTGAGCATCACCAGCGCGAAGGAAGACCAGCCCAACGACCACACCGGGCGCATCCGCTTCTTCCCCGACGGCAGCTCCACCGGCGGGCGCATCACCCTCAAGAGCGGCCGGCGCGAATGGCACGTCAACGTGGCGTGGCTGACCGGCGAAGTGCGCGTGGTCGATACGGTGGCGCAGCGATGAGAACCGGGATGCGGGATGCGGGATTCGGGATTGGGCAGGGCGCGCCAGCGCCTGCCGGCCGCTTTCACGAATCCCGCATCCCGCATCCCGCATCCCGCCAGCAGGGCTTTTCCCTGCTGGAAGTGATCGCCGCGATCATGCTGCTGGCGATCGCCTTCACCGCGCTGATGAAGGTGGCCGGTGCCGCGATCAGCCTGAGCCACAACGCGGCCGAGCACAGCGCGGTGGCGATGCACGCACGCAGCCTGCTCGACAGCGCGTTCGTGGGCGAACCGATCAGGCCGGGCAGCCGTTCCGGCCGCTTCGGCCCGCAGTACCGCTGGCAGCTCGACGTGACGCCGTGGAACGCGGCCGGGCCGGTCGCGCCGAACACGCCGCTGCAGCTGTACCAGCTGGACCTGACCGTGTCGTGGGGGCCGCCGGCGCACCCGCGCACGGCGCACTTCCGCACCCTGCGGCTGGGCACGCCGGCGCCGGCCGGCAACGCGCAGGCATCGCGATGAAACGCGCCGCCGGCTTCACCCTGCTGGAAGTGCTCGCCGCGCTGGTGCTGCTGGCGCTGCTGCTGGTCGGCGTGTATTCGGGCATCCGCACCGCCAGCCACAGCGTGCGCTCGGGCACCGCGGCGATCGAGCGGGTCGACCAGCTGCGCTCGGCCCAGCAGTTCCTGCGCCGCGAACTGGCGCAGAGCATGCTGCAGCCGATCGGCCACACCGATCATGGCGAGCCAATCTATTTCGCCGGCAGCGCGCACGAGATGCGCTACGTGGCGCCGCTGCCCGGCTATCTCGGCAAGCTCGGCCCGCAGCTGCAGCGGCTGCAGCTGGTCGACGACGGCGACGGCGGCCTGCGGCTGCAGCTTAGCCTGGCGCTGCTGCCGCCGGATGGCGAGCCGCCGGCGCCGCTGGGCGAACCGCAGGTCTTGTTCGACCACATCAAGGCCGGCAGCTTCGCCTACCGTGGTGTCGACCGGCTGGGCAGCGCGCTGCCGTGGTCGCCGGACTGGGCCGATGGCCGCCTGCTGCCGCAGCTGGTGCGCGTCGAACTGCAGGCGCCGGGCCCGCTGGGCTGGCCGACGCTGGACGTGCCGCTGCGCTCGAGTCCGATGCAGCCCGAGCTGCCGCGGTTGCGCATGCGCGGCGGGAGCCTGCGATGAAGCGTCGCGTGCGGCAGTCGTCGCAGCGCCAGCGCGGGGTCGCCCTGCTGCTGGTGCTGTGGGCGTGCACGCTGCTGGCGATCCTGCTCGGCGGCTACGCCGCGCTGGCGCGCACCGAAGGCCTGCTGGCGCGCTACCAGTTCGCCGGCACCCAGGCGCATTACGCCGCCGAGGCCGGCCTGATGCATGCCGTCTACGCCCTGCAGGACCCGCGGCCGAAACAGCGCTGGGTCGGCGACGGCCGCACCTATACCTGGCACTACGACGGCGCCACCGTCAGCGTGCGGGCGATCGACGAAGGCGGCAAGATCGACCTCAACGCCGCCTCGCCCGAGCTGCTTGCGGGCCTGTTCCAGGCCGCCGGGCTGAAGCCGGCGGCGGCGCAGGCGCTGGCCGGCCACGTGGTCGACTGGCGCAACCCGGTCGTGCTGGAAGGAGACGCCAGCAGCCAGCGCGCGCCCTACCAGGCGGCCGGTCGCGATTACGGCCCGCGCCACGGCCCGTTCGCCAGCATCGAGGAACTGCAGCTGGTGCTGGGCATGACGCCGGCACTGTACCGGCAACTGGCGCCGGTGCTGACGATCTGGGCCGGCACCGCCAGCCCGGACCCGAACACCGCCCCGCCGCTGGCGCTGGCGGCGATCCCCGGGATGACGCCGGAGCAGCGCCGGGCGATCGAGGCGGCGCGCCAGCGCAACGCGGCCGATCCGCAGCTGGTCCTGAACAACGGAACCACGCATAGTATTCGTTCGGAGGCCACGCTGGCCGACGGTACGCGCGCAGTCCTGCGCGCCACGATTCGCCTGCAGGCGGGGCAGGCGCAACCTTGCATGGTGCTGCGCTGGCAGGAGGGGGAAGCGGAATGAGTACGGCGACGCCGTCGTTGCGGCCGTGGGTGGATCGCGTACGCCACGCTTGGCGTGCCTCGCCGTTGCCGGGATTCCTTGGCTGGTGGGGCGGCCAGCTGCGCGGACTGCTGCCGCCGCGCTGGCGCGACTGGTTCGGCAGCGGCGCGGACTGGCACCTGCTGCAGCACGCCGGCACGCAGTGGAGCTTGCGCCGCAGCGGCCACGCCGGGCTGCTGGCGAGCTGGGAAGACGGCGCCGGCGCGGCCGCCGAAGGCGTGCGCGCTGCGCCGGTCGCGCTGGCTGCCGCGCTCAAGCGCGTGGATCGCGAGGACCTGCGCCTGGCACTGCTGCTGCCGCCGGCGCTGGTGCTGCGACGCGTGCTGGCGCTGCCGCTGGCCGCGCGCGACAACCTGCTGCAGGTGGCCGGTTTCGAGATGGACCGGCAGACCCCATTCAGCCTGGCGCAGGTGCACTACGCCGTGCGCGAGCTGGCCGCGCCGGCCGCGCCGGGCCGCTTCAACGCCGAACTGGTGGTGGCTACCCGCGACAGCCTGGATCCGTTGCTCTCGCGACTGCGCGCGCAGGGCATCGAAGTCGACGCGGTGGACCTGGCGCTGGGCGATGGCCGCCTCGGCGTCAACCTGCTGCCGCCGGAGCAGGTGCCGCGTCGCGCGCGTCCGCGCCGCCGGCTGAACCTGATCCTGGCCGCGGCCAGCGTGCTGCTGCTGGCGCTGGTGCTGGGCGAGTGGCTGCACAACCGGCAGCTGGCGCTGGCGCAGATGCAGGCCGAGGTCGAGGCGATGCGCGGCGAGGCGCAGCAGGTGGCCGCGCTGCGCCAGCAATTGCAGGACAACGCCGGCGCGGCCGGCTTCCTGGCCCAGCGCAAGAAGAACACGGTGTCCATGCTCGGCCTGCTGCAGGAGGTCACCGAACGCCTGCCCGACAGCGCCTGGCTGGAACGCTTCAGCGTCGACAACAGCGGCCAGGTCGGCCTGCAGGGGCAGAGCCAGCAGGCCGCGAAGCTGCTCGACGCGCTGAAGGATTCGAAGCTGATCACTGACGCCAGTTTCCAGGGCAGCATCCAGCCCGACCCGACCACCGGCAAGGAACGCTTCTACCTGACCGCGCGCGTGAACCAGCCGAAGCCGCCGGCATCGGCGCCGGCGGCCGGCGGGAGCGCGCCATGAAGATGGCCGCGATGAATCCGCGCGACAGCCGCATCGCGGCGATCGTCCTGCTGCTGCTGACGCTGTGGCTGGCCTACCTGCTGCTGCTGCACTGGTGGTTCGTGGCGCCGCTGCAGCAGCTGCGCAGCGAGATGGCCGACCTGCGCGACACGCACAGTCGCTACGCCGCCGCGATCGCCGAGAAGCCGGCGCTGCAGCAGCGCCTCGCCGCGCTCGGCGCCGGCCAGGCCGCCAGCAGCGCGTTCCTCGCCGCCGACGACCCCAACACCGCCGCCGGCGACCTGATGCAGCGCGTGATCGACGTGGTCGCCGCCAACGCCGGCGGCGAACACTGCACGGTGACCCAGAAGATGCCGCTGCCGAGCCCGCCGGCCGCCGCCGGCGAGCCGTATCGCAAGGCGGCGGTGAGCATCAGCCTGAACTGCGACATGGAACCGCTGGCGGCGGTGTTGCAGGCGCTGGAGCAGGGCACGCCGTACCTGTTCGTCGACGACCTCAGCATCTACCGCAACCCGGTGGTTGCGCAGCAGAACAACGCCGCGGCACTGGAAGTGCAGTTCAGCCTGTCCGGCTACGTGCGCCCGGCGCGCGGCGCGCCGGCGTCGTCCGCACGCGCGCCCGACGACGCGGGAGCCGCGCCATGAACGCCGCCAGCCAGCGTCAGCTGACCCCGTGGCTGGTCGCGCTCGTGGTGTTGCTGGGCGCCGTGCTGCTGTTGCTGCTGGCCGGCCTCGGCCGCGGCGTGCGCTGGGATGCGCCGCGCGGGCCGGCACCGCTGCCGCCGGCCGCCCGCCAGGGCGACCTGCCGCAAGCGGTGCCGCTGCAGCAATACGCGCTGGTGTGGCAGAAGCCGCTGTTCAGCCCCGACCGCAAGCCGACCGCGCGCGCCGACGGCGGCAGCAGCCTCGGCGACCTCGAACTGACCGGCATCATCCTCACCCCCGGCCTGCGCATGGCCCTGCTGCACGACCGCAACGGCGACCGGCAGGTGCGCCTGCGCGAAGGCGAGACGCTGCCCGACAGCAGCGTGAAGCTGGTCGAACTGCGCCCGCGCTCGGCGCTGTTCGACGCACCGACCGGGCGCACCGAGCTGAAATTGCCGGCCGGTGCGCCGATCGAGCCGCCGCGCGGCGTCGCAAATGCCCGCGGCCAGCCGGCGGGCGATGCCGCGGCGCCAGCGGCCGGGCGCAGCGGCCCCGGTCGCGGCACGATCGAGCCGATGCGCGGCGCCCCCGCGACCACGCCGCCGCCCGCCCCGGAATCGGCCGCCGAGCGGCTGCGCCGGAACATCCAGAAACGTCGGGCGGCCCGCGCGGCGGCGACCCACGAAGGAGAACATTGAGCCATGTCCCGCACGCTCACCCAGCACATCCTGCGCACCGCCGCCCTCGCCCTCGCGGTGGGCCTGGCCGGTTGCGCCAGCCTGCCGCAGCCGCACGACGACGGCGCGCTGCAGCGCGAGGCGATGGCCGGCACGCAGAACCCGGTACCGGCGCCGCTGCCGTTGAACGGCGACGGCGGCAACCGCCCCGCCGCGGCGGCGACCGCCGAGGTCAGCCACGGCAGCGGCCGGTTCGTGCGGCCCGGCGCGCTGGCCACGCCGCGGCCGGCCGCCAGCGGCAACGGCGCGGTCACCTTCAACTTCGAGAACCAGCCGGTGCAGGCGGTGGTCAAGGCGATCCTCGGCGACCTGCTCAAGCAGAACTACACCATCGTGCCCGGCGTGCAGGGCAACATTTCGTTCGCCACCGCCGAGCCGGTGGATGCCAGCCAGGCGTTGCCGATCCTGGAAACCCTGCTGTCGTGGACCGGCAACGCGCTGGTGCACCGCGCCGGCGCCTACGTGGTGATGCCGCAGAAGGACGCGGTGGCCGGCAACCTGGTGCCCAGCTTGGGCGCCGCCGCCCCCCAGGGCGGCCTGCAGGCGCGGCTGTTCCCGCTGCATTACATCTCCGCCAGCGAGATGCAGAAACTGATCAAGCCGTTCGCGCGGCCCGACGCCACCTTGCTGGTCGATCCGGCGCGCAACCTGCTGGTGATGGCCGGCACGCCGCAGGAACTGGCCAACTACCAGAGCATGGTGCGCACCTTCGACGTCGACTGGCTGCGCGGCATGTCGGTGGGCGTGTTCAACCTGCAGTACGCCAAGGTCGGCGAGCTGATGCCGAAGCTGGACGCGATGTTCGGCGAACACGGCAACACCCCGCTGGCCGGCATGCTGCGCTTCATCCCGATCGAGCGCACCAACGCGCTGGTGGTGATCAGCACGCAGAGCGACTACCTGCAGGAAGTCGGCGACTGGATCGCGCGCATCGACCGCGGCGGCGGCAACGAGCCGCAGCTGTTCGTCTACGACGTGCGCAACATCAAGGCGTCGGACATGGCGCGGTACCTGGCGCAGATCTACGCCACCGGCGCCGGCGGCGGCGGTGACAACGGCGGCCAGGTCGGGCCGGGGCTGACCGGCGCCACCCTGGGCAGCGCCGACAACGCCGGCGCGACCAGCATGGGCAGCACCGCCGGCGGTTTCGGCAACCCGGCCGACGCCGCGCGCGGTGGCGGGCAGGTCAACGCCGGCATGGGCGGCAGCGGCTTCGGTGCCACCGGCGGCGGCCGTGACAGCACCGGCGCGGCCGGCGGCTTCGGCAGCAGCGCCGCCACGTTCGGCGGCAACGCAGCCGGCGGCGGCACCGGCGCGGCCAGCGAGCAGCAGTACAGCTCCAGCGACGGTAGCGTGCGGATCAGCTCGGTCGACGGCAGCAACCAGCTGTTGGTGCGTGCGCGCCCGTCGCAGTGGGAGGAGATCAAGGCGGCGATCAGCAAGCTCGACAACGTGCCGCTGCAGGTGCAGATCGAGACGCGTATCCTCGAGGTCGCCCTCACCGGCGAGTTCCAGTTCGGCGTGCAGTGGTACCTGGAGGGGCTCACCGGCAGCACCACCGACAGCAGCGGCAACATCATCCCCGGCCAGCCGTACCGTCATCGCCAGCTCGGCCTGGGCCAGGGCGGCAACGCGTTCCGCGGCGAGCCGTTCTTCTACTCCTTCCTCAACAGCGACCTGCAGGTCGCCGTGCGCGCGATGGAGACCAGCGGCAACACCAAGACGCTGTCGGCGCCATCGATGGTGGTGATGAACAACCAGGTGGCCAGCATCGCGGTCGGCAACCAGATTCCGATCAACCAGACCAGCGTGAACACCGGCCTGGGCAACCCCACCAGCTACAGCCAGGTCAGCTACCTGAGCACCGGCGTGATCCTCAACGTGCAGCCGCGGATCAATCCCGGCGGCCTGGTCTACATGAACATCAGCCAGGAAGTCAGCCAGGCCGACAAGTCGGTGCCGCTGGTCAACGGCAACCCGGCCATCTCGCAGCGCAAGCTGGCTACCCAGGTCGCCGTGCAGAGCGGCCAGACCGTGCTGCTCGGCGGCCTGATCCAGCAGGCCGAGGGCAACACCGACACCGGCGTCCCCGGGCTCAACCGCGTGCCGCTGCTGGGGCGGCTGTTCGGCACCACCAGCCGCAGCCGCAACCGCACCGAGCTGATCGTGCTGATCACGCCGCGGGTGATCCGCGGCGGCGCCGACGCCAAGCAGATGACCGACGACTACCAGAGCAAGTTCGAGTCGCTGGCGCCGCTGCGCGCGCCGGCGCACACCCCCGCCAAGCCGTAGCGCGACGGCGGCCCTGGCGCTGCGCCGGGGCGCCCGCGCGGCGGCGCCCGCTATCATCGGCGCGATGAGTGCGCCGCCGTCGTTCCCGATCACCCCGCTGCTGCCCGAGATCCGCGCGTCGCTGGCCGCGACGCCGCGGCTGGTGCTGGAGGCGCCACCGGGTGCGGGCAAGACCACCCAGGTGCCGTTGGCCCTGCTCGACGCGCCGTGGCTGGCGGGCGGCAGGATCGTGATGCTGGAGCCGCGCCGGATCGCCGCGCGCGCCGCCGCACAGTTCATGGCGCAGCAGCTCGGCGAGGCGGTCGGGCAGACCGTCGGCTACCGCATCCGCTTCGAGTCGAAGGTGAGCGCGGCCACGCGCATCGAGGTGGTCACCGAAGGCATCCTGACCCGGCTGATCCAGCACGATCCGGAGCTGGCCGGGATCGGCGCGATCGTGTTCGACGAATGCCACGAACGCCACCTCGCCGGCGACCTCGGCATCGCGCTGGCGCTGGACGTGCAGGCCACGCTGCGGCCGGAGCTGCGCCTGCTGCTGATGTCGGCCACGCTGGACGGCGAGCGCATCGCGGCCTGGCTGGACGCGCCGCGCATCAGCAGTCCGGGCCGCAGTTTTCCGGTGCGCATCGAGCATCCGCCAGCACGCAGCCAGGAAACCGTCGAGCATCAGCTGGCCCGCATTGCGCGACGGGCACTGGAGGAAAACGACGGCGACGTGCTGGCGTTCCTGCCCGGCCGGCGCGAGATCGCGCGGGCGCAGGCGGTGCTGGCGCAGACGCTGGCGCGCGACGACATCGAGCTGGTCGCGCTGCACGGCGAGCTGTCGCTGGCCGAACAGCAGGCCGCGCTGGCGTCGGCCGAACCGGGCATGCGCCGAATTGTGCTGGCCACCAACGTGGCCGAGTCCAGCGTCACCCTGCCGGGCATCCGCGCGGTAATCGACTCGGGGCTCGCGCGCGAGCCGCGCTTCGATCCGAATTCCGGCTTCACCCGGCTGGAGACGGTGACCATCGCGCAGGCCTCGGCCGACCAGCGCGCGGGACGCGCCGGCCGCGTCGCCGCCGGCACGGCATACCGGCTGTGGCCGCAGGGCAGGCGGCTGGAGCCGGCGCGCACGGCCGAGATCATGCAGGCGGAGCTGTCGGGGCTGGCGCTGGAGCTGGCCGCCTGGGGGGTGACGGCGAGCAGCCGCGACGAACTGCGCTGGCTCGATCCGCCGCCGTCCGGCGCGCTGGCGCAGGCGCGCGAACTGCTCACCAGCCTGGCCGCGCTGGATGCCGACGGCCGCATCACCACGCTGGGCCGGCGCATGCTGGAACTGGGCGCCACGCCGCGGCTCGGCGCCGCCGCGTTGCGCGCGCCGCCGGAACTGCATGCGCTGATCGCCGACCTGCTGGCGCTGATGGAGGCGCGCTCGCCGCTGCGCGGCACGCAGGCGCGCAGCGACGATTTCCGCGCCCGCGTGACGGCGCTGCATGTCTGGCGCGACCGCCGCGGTGCGGCCCCGCGCGGCGAGGCCGACGGCGGCGCGCTGGCCGCAATCGAGCAGGCGTCGAAGGGCTGGCGTCGTCGCCTGGACGTGCGCAGCGCCGCCAGCGGCACGCCGGACAGCCACGCGGTCGGCGACCTGCTGCTGCACGCCTTCCCCGACCGCATCGCGCATCGCGACGACGGCAACCCGCTGCGCTACACGCTGGCCAACGGCCGCGGTGCGCGCCTGCACGAAGGCACCGCGCTGCTGGGCGAACCGTGGCTGGTCGCGCTGGACCTGTGCTTCGAGGCGCGCGACAGCCTGATCCTGGCCGCCGCGCCGTTCGACCCGCGCGTGCTGGAGCGCGACTACCCGCTGCGCTTCGTCCGCGAACGCACGCTGCGCTGGAACGACGAGCGCGGCGCCGCCGAGGCGTTCGACGAACGGCGCTTCGGCGCGATCGTGCTGGAACGCCGCAGCGTGCCGGTGAAACCTGCCGACGCGCTGCCCGCGCTGCTCGCCGCGGTGCGCGCGAAGGGCCTCGACGCGTTGCCGTGGAGCGACCACGCACGACGACTGCGCGCACGCATGCAGGCGCTGCGCGCGTGGATGCCCGAACTGGGCTTGCCGGACGTTTCCGACACGGCGCTGCTGGCCTCGCTGGAAGACTGGCTGGCGCCGCATCTCGGCGGCCGGCATCGCCTCGATGCGCTGGATGCGGAGGAACTGACCCAGGCGCTGGCATCGCTGTTCGACTACGGGCAGCGCCGCACGCTCGACGCGCAGGCGCCGGAAAGCCTGCTGGTGCCGAGCGGGCAGAGCCGCCGGCTGGACTACGCCGGCGGCGAGCCGCCGGTGCTGGCGGTGAAGCTGCAGGAGCTGTTCGGCCTGGCCGACACGCCGCGCGTCGGCGGCGGGCGCATCCCGGTCACCCTGCATCTGCTGTCGCCGGCGGGCCGGCCGATCCAGGTGACCCAGGACCTGAAGGGCTTCTGGGAACGCACCTACCCGGAAGTGAAGAAGGAGCTGAAGGGCCGCTACCCGCGCCACCCGTGGCCGGACGACCCATGGACCGCCACGCCCACGCACCGCGCGAAGCCGCGCCAGCGGAGCTGAACCGGCAGCGGCGCGGTGACGGCGCAAGCGCGATCCGGTTGTGTACCATCGCAGGTCACGGTATCGCGTGGTGGATCCCTTGCCCCGACACGAGGATGACGACGAGTTCCATTCGATGACGGCCCGCGGTCGTGGCGAGCCCGATGCCGCGATTCCGCTGCCCCCGCCGTGGCGGCGGACGGCCTGGCTGTGGAGCTTGCTGGTGCTGCTGGCGGGGCTGGCGCTGACGATGGTCATGCACCACCAGCAGCAACAGCGGCTGCAGGTCGAGCGCACGCTGATCCGCGACGAACTGGCCAACAAGGCCTACGCCTCGCTGCAGGGCAGGCTGCGTGCGGCCGAGTCGCTGCTGCGCGCCGCGCAGTCGCTGTTCCTCTCCTCGGAGGAAGTGGACGAGGACGAATACGCCGGCTTCTACGCCAACATGCACCCGCGCGACCAGTTTCCCAGCCTGCTCGCGCTGGCCTACGCGCAGCGCGAGTTGCGACCGGACGGCGAGCACTACGTGACTCGCTGGGTGCAGCCGGCGTCCGGCAACGAGCGCGTGGTCGGGCTCGATGTCGGCACGCAGCCGCACAATCTCGCCGGCCTGCTGGCCTCGCGCGACAGCGACCGCGCGGCCCTGTCGGCGCCGTTCCACCCGGTGCAACTGGCCGGGTCCGGCATCGCGGCCAACGGCGCCACCCTGCGGCTGCCGATCTACAGCCCCGGCCCGCCGCCGCAAGGCGCCGACGAGCGTCGCGCGCGCATCCGCGGCTCGATCGCGGCCTCGTTCCGGCTGGACGACATGATCGGCAGCGCGCTGCCCGAGCGGCTGGCGCGCAACCTGCGCCTGCAGGTCAGCGACGTCACCGGGACGCAGGCGGTGCCGCTGTACGACTCGGGCGCCGGTGCGTGGTGGTCCGGGGACGGCTACCGTTACGAGCGCAAGCTCGCGTACGGCGGGCGCGTGTGGAGCGTCGAACTGCGGCCGCTGCCGCAGCGCCTCGGCATGGGCCGGCGCGAGCGGGCGATCCTGCTGGCCGGCGGGCTGGCCAGCGTGCTGCTGGCATTGCTGGTGTACTCCATCGCCAGCACCCGCCAGCGCGCGCTGGCGCTGGGGTGGCGCATGAGCCGTCGCTACCGCGAGAGCGAGGAGCGCTTCCGCGCGCTGAACGACCTGCTGCCGGCGCTGGTGCTGCTGGCCGAGGTCGAAGGCGGCGCGATCACCTACGCGAACCAGGCTGCGCGCGACCGCCTCGGCCAGCCGCTGGGCGGGCGGCGCCTGCCCGACCTGTTCGAGGACCCGGACCTGCGCACGCAGCTGCAGCGCGACGACACCCGCGGCTGCGGCCGGGTCGATGCGATCTTGCGCAACGACGAAGGCGGCGGCTTCTGGGCCAGCGTGGCGATCTCGCGGGTGAGCTTGAGCGGGCGCAGCAAGCTGCTGATGGTGGCCAGCGACATCAGCGAGCAGCGCCAGCTGACCGAGCTGCTGAGCCACCAGGCCAGCCACGATGCGCTGACCGAGCTGTACAACCGGCGCGAGTTCGAGCGCCGCCTGCACGGCGCACTGGCGCCAACCGCGCACGCCACGCCGCCGGCCGCGCTGCTGTACATCGACCTCGACCAGTTCAAGCTGATCAACGACACTTCCGGCCATCTTGCCGGCGACCAGCTGCTGGCCCAGCTGGCGATCGTGATGCGCAAGCAGCTGGGCGGTGCCGACGTGCTGGCGCGGCTCGGCGGCGACGAATTCGGCGTGCTGGTTGCCGACGTGGCCGACCGCGCGGAGGCCGAGCGGATCGCCGAGCGCGTGCGCCGCTGCATCGACGGCTACGTGTTCATCTGGGAACAGCGCAGCTACATGATCAGCGCCAGCATCGGCGGGGTCATGATCGACCGCCCCGGGCTGCTGGTGAAGGATCTGCTGGCGCAGGCCGACACCGCCTGCTACATGGCCAAGGAGCTGGGCCGCAACCGCGTGCATTTCTATTCCGAGCGCGACGACGAGACGGTGCGCCGGCACAGCGAGATGGAGTGGGCGAACCGCTTGCGCTGGGCGATCGACGAGCACCATCTGGTGCTGGTCTGCCAGGAGATCTGGCCGCTGCCGCTGGCCGCCGGCGGCGCGCCCGACATCGAGGTGCTGCTGCGCTTCCGCGAGGAGTCCGGCCAGCTGGTGGTGCCCGGCGTGTTCCTGCCGGCGGCCGAGCGCTACGGCCTGATGCCGGCGGTCGACCGCTGGGTGATCGAGGCCACGCTGGCGAACTTCGACCGGCTGCACGCGGCCGGCGGCGCGCTGCGCATGGCGGCGATCAACCTGTCCGGCGCCAGCGTCGAGGACGAGGAACTGGCCGGCCGCATCATCGAGTTGCTGCGCCGCTACCGGGTGGAACCCTCGCGGGTGTGCTTCGAGATCACCGAGACGGTGGCGGTGCGCAACCTGTCGCAGGTGGCGCGCTTCATGGAGCAGCTGCGCGCGGTGGGCTGCAAGATCGCGCTGGACGACTTCGGCGCCGGGATGTCCTCGTTCACCTACCTGAAAAACCTGCCGCTGGACATCCTCAAGATCGACGGCAGCTTCGTGCGCGACATGCTCACCGACCCGGTCAGCCACCTGATGGTGCGGGCGGTCACCGACATCGGCCACCGGCTCGGCCTGGAAGTGGTCGCCGAGTGGGTGGCCGACGGGGAAACCGTGCAGGCGCTGGCGGCGTTGGGCGTGAACCGGGTGCAGGGCTTCAGCCTGCACCGGCCCGAGCTGGCGCTGTTCCAGCGCGACTGAGGCGGCGGGCGCTGCGTTGCCCGTGGTGGTCGTCATCGAGGCGACCGGCCAGGCCGCAGGGCTGCGGGCGGCGCTTCGGCCGCCGTCGGCGACCGCGCAGCGGCAGCTTTTGCCCAGGAAAAAATGGCCCGATCGTTGCCGATCGAGCCATCGCATTCACATCGGCTTCAAGTCCTTCGCGACACCTGCCAGTCAGGCTTAGGCAGCGAGTGCCGCGGGACGCCATGCGGCGGTCGAAGGGCCGCTCTTACAGCACGATGGGATGCGTGATGTCGCACTCGTTGGTGTCGTTCGACCAGGTGCTCTGCATCGCGTAGCTGCCGTTGCCCATCACGACGTTCTGCGACTTGCCCTGGCCCGAGCTGATCCAGGCGCACTCGTCGCCGTTCTCCTGGCCCTTGCTGCGGGAGCCCTTGACGTGGTTGGTCCAGCCGCCGGCGGGGTTCTGGTCGGTCACCGTCTCGGCGTACTCGTGGCCGTTGACGATCGAGAAGCCATCCACCAGGCCCTGGGCGCCGCTGTTGACGAAGTTCTCGCCGCAGCTGGTGCCCATGTCGTAGACATACGGCATGTTGGTGAAGGCCACGTCGCCGACCGGCGAGGTGATGCCGTAGTTGTCACCCTGCCAGTCGTGCCAGGCGCAGAAGTTGCCGGTGGAGGTGTTGAACCCGTCCGGGTGCGTGCCGGTCGGCGACAGGATGATGTACTGCGCGTAGCGGTTGGAGGCGGCGGTGGTGTTGCCGAAATGCTGTGCCGCATTGACCGCTTCCTGGGCCAGCTGGGCGCCGGTGGCATTGGACGGCGAGGGCGCCGAGTTGTCATACCAGACGGAGACCAGCGCGCCGTTCGAGGGATAGCCGATGTGGCCGGTGCTCGATGCACAGAAGGTGGCGCCGGTGGAGACGCCGCTGCCGTCGCAATACTGGGTCATCACGCCCGACCACAGCTCGCCGCCAGTGCCCAGGCCCTTGAACAGGTTCTGCAGGTACGGCACGGCGTTCACCGGGTCGTTGCTGAGGGTCATGTTGCCGTTGGCGTCCGTGCCGGCGGTGCCCCACTGGCTGCCGTAGACCACGATGTAGACCTTCGGCGTGCCGCTGGTGACGCCGATGCCGTCCACGCCGCCGCCGTAGCTCAGCGTCTTCGAACTGGTGGACGTGCCGCTGCCGGGTTTGGCGGCGTGCAGGTTGTCGTACTGGCGCATGCGGGCCAGCGCTTCCTGGGTGGGCACCGCGCCGTGGCGATAGGGGTGCCCGTACGAGGGCGCATAGGGGTTCGGTGCGAATTCATCCGTGTTGCCGGCGACCGCCGAGCCGAGGGTGGCGGCGAGCAGGGCGGTGCTGGCGAATGCGATGAGCAGATGGCGCTTCAATGACGTCGACATAGGACTCCCCGTGGATTTTCTGGACAAACGGACCCGATGCGGCCGAATGGCCCCATGCAGGAATGGCCGCATCGTTGGCGGCGACTGGTGTTGTGGTGGGCCTGACTGGGATCCCGTGAATACCAGCGGTCGTCCTTGATTGCATCCTTGGGACAAGACCGCCGCCGCTTTTCCGGGATCCCGGTATTGCCGGGCCTCCCTCGGGGACCATTCGCCAACCTCCCCGATCAGCGAATCCCGCCAAGCTAGGTCAGGCGGGTAAAAATCGTCAATAGGATTTTTTCAAATGTCGAATCAAGGCGAGGATGTTCGCGGCGAAAAATGCCTTCCATTCCACTGCATTATTAATCGGCATCAATTAATTGCGATTAATGCGAAAGTTGTTGCGGGCGAGGGTGCTTTTTGCTGTTCCGGATAATCTTCGAGGGCGAATTCGACGGCACCCTCGGCGTCGAAATGGCGCAGTGGCTGCCGGCTCAGGGCTGGCCGGCGGGCGCCGGCGAACGCGCGAAGCTGCCGGCGTCGCCGGGAAACACCACCGGGCTCTCGTAGCCGTCGGCCGAGACCGACGACACGCCGAAGAACCAGTCGTCGATCACCACGTCCGGCAGCACCGCATGATCGACGTCGCCCACCGCGCGCGCGTATTGCCATTTCGCCGCGGTGGTAGCGCGCCAGTGCACGCGGTAACCGGCGGCACCGGGCACCTTGCGCCACTTCAGCGTGGTGTCGGTGGCCACCGCGCCCGCGATGTCGATTCCCTCCGGCGGCGCCGGCGCACGACTCAACGCGGCCATGGTGATGGCGTTCAGCGCGGTGACCCGGGCGAGGTAGCGGAAGTCGATGCCGTCGATGGTGTCGCCGTAGTGAATGCCGTGCTCGGTACGCAGGTTCTGGTGCTGGCGGGTGTAGTCCTCGTGCGCCTCGGTGACCCGCACGGCGGGGTAGCCCGCTTCCAGGAACGGCACCTGGTCGCCGCCGCGGCCGTAGCGGTCGGTGCGGTAGACCATGCGCACGCGGAAGTCCGGCAGATAGGTGTCGGCGAGCGCCGCCATGGTGCGAGCCACATTGCGCGAGGGCGAATCGACCTCGCCGCCGTGGTAGCGGCGATAGTCCGCCTGCGCCGGCGTCTCGTTGCTCCTGGTGCCTTCGGAGAACACCCGCACGGTGCTGCTGTCGGCCACGCCGTTCTGGCCGCGGCTGTTGCCGACGATGTCGTTGTTGAGGTCGGCCTCGACCCGCCAGCCGTGGGTCGCCGCGTAGTCGGCCAGCACCTTGCCGCCGTACAGGCCCTGCTCCTCGCCGGACAGCGCGGCGAACACCAGGGTGGCGTCGTTGTCCTGCTTCGACAGCAGCCGCGCGGCCTCGATCAGGGCGGCCACGCCGGAGGCGTCGTCGTTCGCGCCGGGCGCGTCGCTGGTGGCGTCCATCACGTCGCTGGCGCGCGAATCGAGGTGGCCGGTCATCACGATCACCCGCTGCCGGTCGCCCTTGCCGCGCTTGATCGCGACCACGTCCATCACCTCGGTGGGCGTGGGCATGCGCTTGCCGCTGAAGGTCTGCGCGGGCGTGACCACCTCGATGCAGCCGCCGCAATCGCGCGAGATCGCCTCGAAGCGCGCTTTCACCCAGCGCCGCGCCGCGCCGATGCCGCGGGTATCGGACTTCGTGTCGGACAGCGTGTGGCGGGTGCCGAAGCCGACCAGCGTGGCGATCGTGGCGTGCAGCTCCGCCTCGCTGGGCGCGGTGGCCAGCGCGTGCAGCGCCGGCTGTTCGCGTGGCGCGGCCGGCGCCTGTGCGGCACGGCTGGCGCCGGTCGCCGCCAGCAGGATGAAAGGCAGCAGTTGCATCGGTCGAAGCATCGTTCGCATCCCTGGGCATCGGAGCGCTCACGATACAGCGTGGGCGGTATCCGGGCACCCGCAAAGGAAGAGGCCCGATCGTCGCCGATCGGGCCTCGGGTCCCATAGGGTCCGGCGCGCTTCCCTGCGCGCCGTTTCGATGCAGTGTCGCTTACGGCGTGTAGCTGCCGGTCAGGCTGACGCCCGAATAGCTCTGGTAGGCGCGCACCATCACGTAGTACGTGCCGGCCTGCACATTGCTGATCGTGCAGGTTTCGTTGTCGCCGGTCAGGTACGGCCGGCAGTCGTAGCTCGAGGTGGTCGGGGCGGAGCCGAACTTCACGTACAGATCCGCGTCACCCGTGCTGCCGGCGATCTTGAAGCTCAGGTTGGTGGCGCCGGCGGTCACGACCATGGTGTAGTTGACGCTGTTGCCGGTGGTGGCCGCCAAGCCGGTGGCCGCCACGCCGTTCTGCAGCACGTTGCCGCCACCGCCGCTACCGGTGCTCCAGGTGGCCTTGACGCTGACGCCGGAGAATGCGGTGTAGCCGTTCAGCATGACGTAGTAGGTGCCGGCCTGCGGCGAGGCCACGGTGCAGCTCTCGTTGTTGCCGGTGATGTACGGCCGGCAGTCGTAGCTGGTCAGGGTCGGGGCGGAGCCGAACTTGGTGTACAGGTCGGCGTCGCCGGTGCCGCCGGACTCGGAGATCACCAGGTTGCTGGCGCCGGCCGGGATCACCACCGTGTAGAACAACTGTGCGCCCTGCGCGCCGGACTGGCCGGTCAGCGCCACGCCGTTCTGCAGCACGTTGCCGCTGCTGCTGGAGACCGTCACCGAGGCCGTCTTCGAGCTGGTCTGGCCGTTCACGCTGTCGGTCACCGTCTCGGTGACGCTGTAGGTGCCGGCCGCCGCATAGGTGTGGCTCGGGTTGGTGGCGGTCGAACTGCTGCCGTCGCCGAAGGTCCACGCGTGGGCGGAAAGCGTGCCGCCGTTGTCGGTGGAGCTGTCGGTGAAGTTGGCGGTGAGGCCGCTGGTGGTGTAGCTGAAGTTGGCCGCCGGCGTGCCGCCCGTCGAGGTGCCACCGCCGACGATCGGGTGGGAGAGGTCGCACTCGTTGGTGTCGTTCGACCAGGTGCTCTGCATCGGGTAGGTGCCGTTGCCCATGGTCACGTTCGCCGTGGCGCCCTGGCCGGAAGTGATCCAGGCGCACTCGTCACCGTTTTCCTGACCGTTGTAGGTCGCGTCGCCGGTGTGGTTGGTCCAGCCGCCGGCCGGATTCTGGTCGGTGACGGTCTCGGCATATTCATGACCTTCCACGATCGAGAAACCGTCCAGCGCACCCGCGCTGCCGTTGACCGAGTTCATGCCGCAGCTCGTGCCCATGTCATGCACGTACGGCATGTTGGTGAACGCGACGTCGCCAACCGGCGAGCTGACGCTCTGGTCGCCGTTCCAGTCGTGCCAGGCGCAGAATTGCCCGGAGCTGGTGTTGAAGCCGTCCGGGTGCGTGCCGGTCGGCGACAGGATCACGTACTGCACGTAGCGGTTGGAGGCCGCGGTGGTGTTGCCGAAGTGCTGCGCGGCCTTGATCGCCTCCTGCGCGAGCTGTGCGCCGGTGGCATTGGACGGCGAAGCCACCGAATTGTCGTACCAGATGCCGGCGAAGGCGCCGCCGGTCGGATAGCCGATGGTCGGGGCGCCACTGGGGCAGAAGGTGGCGCCGGTGGAGACCGAGGAGCCATCGCAATACTGCGTCATCACGCCCGACCACAGCTCGCCGCCGGTACCCAGGCCCTTGAACAGGTTTTCCAGGTACGGCACGGCGCCATAGGCGTCGCCCGAGAGGGTCATGTTGCCGCTGCCGTTGGTGCTGGCCGTGCCCCACTGGCTGCCGTAGACCACGAGGTAGACCTTCGGCGTGCCGCTGGTCACGCCGATGCCGTCCACGCCGCCGCCGTAGCTGAGCGTTTCCGTACCGGTGGCGGCTGCGGTGGTCGCCTGCAGCGCCTGGTACTGCTTCATGCGGGCATGCGCTTCCTTGGTGGGAAACACGCCATGGCGGTACGCATGTCCGTAGGCCGGCGAGTACGGGTTGGTGGTCGGGTTGCTTGCCGCCGCTGGCGCGGCAGCGCCTTGGGCGGGTACCGCATTGCTGGCCGACGCGCTGGACGCCGCCATGATGGCGACCCCCGCCGCGATGGCCCACGACTTCAATTGAAAATTGCCTAGCATATGGAACTCCCGAAGTTTTTTGAGGCAAACGAAGCCCGATGGGGCCGTGAGGGCCTCATGACATGGAGTGCCGCGGACAGCCGCGGCACGGAGTTTTCCCGGATTGCCGTGCGATTCCGTGCCTCGCACCCGTGCCTTCGGCTTTATTTCGGGACCGAATGCAGATTCGAAATGGTCTTGCAGCGGCGTGGCGGCAGAATCATTCGCCAAGCTCCCCATTGGCGAACCCGGGCGACGGTAGGGTTTGCCGCGGAAAACCGTCAATAGGATTTTTTCAGGGAACGGGTGATTTGCGTCACAGGCTTTGCGCGATTATCGGCGGACCCGGATGGCGCAAATGCTTGCGATTAACCCGTGCCGACGACGTGGCCGCGATGGTGCAGTGGCGCGCATCGCCGCGATCGGGATACCACCCGACAAACCGAATGCAAGGCCATGGATTTGCGCCCGGACACGATTATCCACGGCGACCGAATTGGGTTATTTGGCGGGCGCAAGAAATTTCCGTACGATCGCGCGTTCAGACGTAATTGCTTGCGCGACGGATAATATTATCCAGCGGCGCCGTGCAGCCCTTGGCTGCGCCCTGGCGGGCCTCATGGTCAGCTGCGATTCATGCGCGACACCGCGCCCAGGTGCTGCCGGCCGCGCGCGCGGCATGCGACCATGCGCGGATGACCCGACAGGCTGCTCCGCGACTGGCGATCATCGGCGGCGGTCCGGCAGGACTGATGGCGGCCGAGGCCGCCTGTGCGGCCGGCGTGGCGGTCGACCTGTACGACGCCAAGGGTTCGGTGGGACGGAAATTCCTGCTGGCCGGCAAGGGCGGCCTCAACCTCACCCACGGCGAGCCGCGCGCGCGCTTCGTCGAACGCTACGGCACGCGCCGCGACGCGGTGGGGCGCTGGCTCGACGCGTTCGACGCGGAGGCGCTGCGCGCGTGGGCGCGCGGGCTGGGCGTGGAGACCTTCGTCGGCAGCTCGGGCCGGGTGTTCCCGCTCGACCTGAAGGCGGCGCCGCTGCTGCGCGCCTGGTTGCGCCGCCTGCGCGAGTCGGGCGTGGCCTTCCACATGCACCACCGCTGGCTGGGTTGGAGCGGCGACGCACTGCGCTTCGCCGTGCCGCAAGGCGAGCGCACGGTGGCGGCGGACGCCGCGGTCCTCGCGCTCGGCGGCGCCAGTTGGCCGCAGCTGGGGTCCGACGGTGCCTGGGTGGCGCCGCTGCAGCAGGCCGGCATCGACATCGCGCCGCTGCAGCCGGCCAACTGCGGCTTCGAGCTGGCGTGGAGCGAATACCTTGCCAGCCGCTTTGCCGGCGCCCCGCTGAAGCCGGTGGTGGCGCACTGGGTCGATCGCCGCGGCATGGCCCGTTCGCGCCAGGGCGAATTCGTGCTCAGCGAATACGGCATCGAGGGCAGCCTGATCTACGCGATCGGCGCCGAGCTGCGCGAGCAGCTTGCCGAACGCGGCGAAGCCGTGCTGAGGCTGGACCTGGTGCCCGGCTACGACGAAGCCGCGCTGGCCGGCCGCCTCGCCGCGCCGCGCGGCAAGCACGGCATCGGCGACTGGCTGCGCCGCCGTGCCGGGCTGGACAAGGCCAAATGCGCGCTGCTGTTCGAGCTCACCGACAAAGCCATCCTGGCCGATCCGGCGGCGCTGGCCGCGCAGCTCAAGGCCCTGCCGCTGCGCTTGCGCGCGCCGCGCCCGGTAACCGAGGCGATCAGCACGGCCGGTGGCGTGCGGCTGCAGGCGCTGGACGAAAAGCTGATGCTGCGCGAGCGTCCCGGCGTGTTCTGCGCCGGCGAGATGCTGGACTGGGAAGCACCCACCGGCGGCTACCTGCTTACCGCCTGCTTCGCCAGCGGCCTGCTCGCCGGCCGCGCCGCGGCGCACTGGCTGCTGGGCGCACGCTGACGCCGCCGACCGCGGCGCGGCTTCAGCGCGCGGGCCGCCTCATCAGCTCGATCTCGAACAGCTGCGGCCAGCTCTTGCCGGTGACGAACAGGCGCTTGCCCCTGGCGTCCCAGGCGATGCCGTTGAGCACGTCGTCGACGGGGTTCGGCAGCCGGCTGATGTCGAACAGCCCGCCGAGGTCGATCCAGCCCACCACGCGGCCGCTGGCCGGGTCGATCCGCGCGATGCGGTCGGTCAGCCAGATGTTGGCGTAGATCTCGCCGTCGACCCACTCCAGCTCGTTGAGGTTCTCGACCGGCGCGCCGTCGGCGGTGACGTGGATGCGGCGCACCACCTGCAGCGTTTCCGGGTCCAGCACGCGCAGCACCGGCGTGCCGTCGCTCATGTACAGATGCGCGTCGTCGCGGGTCAGCGCCCAGCCCTCGCCGGAGTAGCTGAAACGGCGCTGCGGCGTGAAGCTGGCCAGGTCGTAGACGAAGCCGGTGCCGCTTTGCCAGGTGAGCTGCACCAGGCGGTCCTTCCAGTCGACGATGCCTTCGCCGAAGTACTGCTTCGGCAGGCGGTGGCGCTGCACCACCTCGCCGGTCGCCAGCGCCACCTTGCGCACGCTCGACTGGCCGGCCTGGCCGGTGCTCTCGTAGAGGTAGCCGTCCTTGTAGAACAGCCCTTCGGTGTAGGCGCCGGTGTCGTGCGGATAGGCATGCACCACCCGGTAGCCGTAGACCGGGATGCCGGCGGCGTGCGCGGACACCGCGCACGCGAGTACGGCGAAGGCGAGGAGGCGGATGGACCAGCGCGGCATCGGGTCGGCTTCCGGAAGCTGAGGGCTGCCTAGCCTAGCGGACGCACGCGGAAGTTGCGGCCCTTGATCTTGCCCGCGCGCAGGCGCTCCAGCGCCTGGTTCGCCAGCGCGCGGCTGATCGCCACGTAGGCGCGGGTGGCGAACACGTCGATCTTGCCGATGTCCAGCGCCTGCAGCCCGGCCTCGCCGGTGAGCGCGCCGAGGATGTCGCCGGGGCGCAGCTTGTCCTGCCGGCCGGCGTCGATCACCAGCGTCTTCATCGGCGCCAGCTGCAGGGTCTTGCCGCGCGGTGGCGCCACTTTCAGCGTGCGCCACGGCAGCGGCGCGCCGTGGATCTGCTCGATGTTCGCCGCCTTCGGCCGCTCGCGCGGCGTGCACAGGGTGATCGCCAGGCCCGTCTCGCCGGCGCGGCCGGTGCGGCCGATGCGGTGGGTGTGGGTGTCCGGATCGTGCGCCACGTCGTAGCAGAGCACCAGCGGCAGCGCGGCGATGTCGAGGCCGCGCGCGGCCACGTCGGTAGCCACCAGCACGTTGCAGCTGCGGTTGGCGAAGCGCACCAGCACCTCGTCGCGATCGCGCTGCTCCATGTCGCCGTGCAGCGCCAGCGCGGAGTAGCCGCGGCGGTCCAGTTCCTGCGCCACGGCGTCCACATCGCGGCGCATGTTGCAGAACACCAGCGCGTGCTGGCCGCGCTCGCCGGCCAGCAACTGCGCGAGCGCGTCGAGCTTTTGCGCCGGCTCCACCTCGATGAACTGCTGCTCGATCGCCGGCTTCTGCTCGGCCGGCGCGTCCACCGTGACCACGACCGGATCCTTCTGCATGCGCTGGCTCGCCGCACGGATCTCGTCGGGATAGGTGGCCGAGAACAGCAGGGTCTGGTGGTGCTTGGCGATGCGCCCGACGATGTCGTCGATCGCCTCGGCAAAGCCCATGTCGAGCATGCGGTCGGCCTCGTCCAGCACCAGCACCTTGATGCCGCCGCCGTGCAGGCTGCCGCGCTTGAGGTGTTCCTGCACGCGGCCGGGCGTGCCGACCACGATGTGCGGATCGTGCGTCAGCGAGGCCAGCTGCGGCCCCAGCGGCATGCCGCCGCACAGGGTCAGCAGCTTCACGTTCGGGATGTTCGCGGCGAGCTTGCGGATCGACTTGCCGACCTGGTCGGCCAGTTCGCGGGTGGGACACAGCACCAGCGCCTGCAGCCGGATCGTGTCCGCGTCCAGCGCCTGCAGCAGGCCCAGCCCGAACGCGGCGGTCTTGCCGCTGCCGGTCTGTGCCTGCGCTATCACGTCGCGGCCGGCCAGCATCGGCGGCAGGCTCTGCGCCTGCACCGGGGTCATCTCGGCGTAGCCGAGCGTCTCGACGCTGGCGAGCAGGGCGGGTTTGAGCGGGAGCGTGCTGAAGGCGGTCATCCGTGCATGATCGCATGGCGGCCGGTGCGGCACGGGCTTGCATCCGCACACCGACTCGCGGAACCTGTACGGCTACCGCCACTGCGACCGCCGCCATGGACACCGTTTTCATCGAAGACCTGCGCATCGACGCCCTGATCGGCATTTACGACTGGGAGCGCCGCGTGCGGCAAACGCTGGCGTTCGACATCGAGATGGCATTCGACAACACCGTGCCGGCGGCCAGCGACGACATCGCGCACACGCTGAACTACAAGGACGTGTCGAAGCGCCTGATCGCCTATGTGGAGGCATCCGGCTTCGGCCTGGTGGAGACGCTGGCCGAGCGCTGCGCGGCGATCATCCGCGAGGAGTTCGGCGTGGCCTGGCTGCGCCTGAAGCTGTCCAAGCCGGGTGCGGTGCGTGGCGCGAAGGCCGTCGGCGTGTGCATCGAGCGCGGCACGCGGCCGGGCTAGCTTTGCCTCCGGTGTGGTTGTGCCGCCGGCGGAATGCGCCCATCCTTGCAAGCAGGCCAACTGGCTGTTGCGGCCCATGCCGCCCAGTCCTGCCCGCTGATCATGGCGCGGGCGTCGAGCCGACCGGAACGAATTGATGCAAACCCTGCAAGACCTTCTCGACCTTCCCTGGATGCGCACCGTGCTGGGCGTGCTGCTCCTGCTGGCGCTGGCGTGGCTGACCGGACAACTGGCGCGGCGACTGTTGCTGCGCGTGGTGCGCGGTATCACCCGCCGCACGGCATGGCAGTGGGACGATGCCCTGTTCCGGCGCAACACGTTCCTGTGGCTGGCGCGGATGGTGCCGGCGCTGGTGATCCAGTACGGCATTGCGCTGGTCCCCGGCGTGCCGGACAACGCCGAAAGCATGATCGGCAACCTGATGACGGCGCTGCTGGTGTTCTTCGCGGTGATGGCGATCAGCGCCGCGCTGTCCGCGCTGGAGGATCTTTACCGCGGGACGCCGCGCGGCCAGCAGCGGTCGATCAAGGGCCTGGTACAACTGGTCAAGCTCGGCCTGTTCGTGGTCGCCGCGCTGATCATCATCGCTGCCATCACCGGCAAGCACATCGGCTTGCTGCTGTCCGGCCTGGGCGCGATGTCGGCGGTGCTGATGCTGATCTTCAAGGACACCATTCTTGGTTTCGTGGCCGGCGTGCAGTTGTCGTCGAACGACATGCTGCGGGTCGGCGACTGGATCGAGATGCCGCAGTTGAATGCCGATGGCGACGTGATCGACATCGCGCTGCACACGGTCAAGGTACGCAACTGGGACAAGACCGTCACCAGCATCCCAAGCTGGCGGCTGATCTCCGACTCGTACAAGAACTGGCGCGGCATGGAGGAAACCGGCGGGCGGCGGGTCAAGCGCGCGTTGTACATCGACGCGGCCAGCGTGCATTTCCTGGACGAACCGGCGTTGCGACGGTTGTCCTCGCTGCGCCTGCTGGCGGATTACCTCTCGTCGAAGGAGCAGGAGCTGGCGCAGTGGAACCAGGCTCAGGGCCATGCTGCCGAGGTGCCCGCGAATCGCCGCCGGCTGACCAACCTGGGCACGTTCCGCGCGTACGTGCAGGCCTATCTGGATGGCCATCCGCAAATCCACCACGGGCTCACCTGCATGGTGCGCCAGCTGGCCAGCGGGCCGCAGGGCATTCCGCTGGAGCTGTACTGCTTCACCGCCACGATCGCATGGGCCGAATACGAAGGCATCCAGGCCGATATCTTCGACCACCTGTTTGCGCTGCTGCCGGAGTTCGGGCTGTCGCTGTACCAGCAGCCGTCGGGACAGGACATGCGCGCGCTGCTGGCCGCGTCCGAATCCCCTGTCGGTCGCCGGGTCGCCGGCGCGGCCGGGGTGTGATTCATGGCACGCGTCTACCTGAGTCTGGGCTCCAACCTCGACCCGCACCGCTACCTGACGGCGGCGATCGGCGAGCTGCGCGAACGCTTCGGCGCGCTCGCCGTGTCGCCGGCGTACCGCAGCAAGTCGGTGGGCTTCGACGGCGCGGATTTCGTCAACCTGGCGGTGGGGCTGGACACCGATCTTCCGCCGGAAGCATTGAACGACTGGCTGCACGCGCTGGAGGACCGCCACGGCCGCCGCCGCGACGTGCCGCGCTACTCGGACCGCACGCTGGATGTCGACATCGTGTTCTACGGCGCGCTGGTGCTCGACGGCCCGGGCCACCTGCAGATCCCGCGCAAGGAGTTGCGGCACGCGTTCGTGCTGCGCCCGATCGCGGACATCGCGCCGGCGTTCCGGCACCCGGTCAGCGGGCGCAGCATGGCCGAGCTGTGGGCGGCGTTCCCGGCCGCCAGCGAGCCGCTGCAGGTCGAGCCGCTGGCGGATTGAGCGGCGCACTGTCGCGCACGCGCGGCGGGTGCTAGAAAGGCCGCTCACGAGCCGCGGATGAAGGGGAGACACGCATGGCCGGTAAATTTGCACGCAGTTGGGCGTTGCTGAAGGCGAGCGCGGCGGTGTTGCGGTCGGACAGGTCGTTGCTGGTGTTTCCGTTGCTGTCGGGGCTGTGCACGCTGCTGGTGGCGGCCAGTTTCCTGATCCCGGTCGGGCTGCTGGTGATCGGCAACGAACACGCCGGGCGGCCGTTCGAGCAGGGCATGTCGGCTGGCGCGTACCTGCTGATGTTCGGCTTCTACCTGGTGCAGTACTTCGTGATCATCTTTTTCCAGACCGCGCTGACCGGCGTGGCGCTGATGCATCTGCGCGGCGAGCCAGCCAGCGTGGGCGCCGGCTTCGCGCTGGCGCGCGCGAGGCTGCCGCAGATCCTTGGCTACGCGCTGCTCGCCGCCACCGTCGGCCTGCTGCTGCGGATGATCCAGGAGCGGCTTGGCCTGATCGGCCGGCTGGTGGTCGGCTTCATTGGCCTGGCCTGGACCGTGGCCACCTTCCTGGTGGTGCCGGTGCTGGCCAGCGAGGGCACGGGGCCGGTCGACGCGGTGAAGCGCAGCGTGGAGCTGCTCAAGCGCAGCTGGGGCGAGAACCTGATCGGCAACGGCGGCATCGGCGTGGTGTTCGGCCTGCTGATGGTGCTGGCGGTGCTGCTTGGTGCGGTGCTGCTTGGCGCGGCGGTCGTGTCGCACTCGGTCGCGGCGATGGTGCTGGCGGTGGCCGTGGCGGTGCTGGGGCTGAGCCTGCTCGGGCTGGTCCAGGCTTCGCTGCAGGGCATCTACTCGGCCGCGCTGTATCGCTACGCGGAAGCGGGCGAGGCCAGCGCCGGCTTCGACCAGGCGCTGCTGCAGCAGGCCTTCGCGCCGAAGCGGCGCTAGCCGGCGGCGTGAGCCACGCCGCCGCGCAGTGCGTGCCTGCCGCGGTGCCGGCCTAGGGTTTCGCCAGCCGGCGCAGGAACACGCCCATCTCCTTCTCGGCCTGCTTGTCGCCGCGTGCGCCCGCCGCGGCGATGCCGCGGCGCCAGGCCTCGGCGGCCGCCGCTGCATCGCCGTGGGCGAGGCAGGCCTTGCCGAGCAGTTTCCACGCCGCCGAATAGGTCGGGTCGAAGTCCACCGCACGGCGCAGTTCGTCGGCCGCCGCGCCGGCGTCGCCTTCGGCCAGCAGCGCGCTGCCCAGCGAGAAGCGCAGCAGCGCGCCGTCGCGCGGGCCACCGCATTGCTGGCGCAGGCTGGCGATCAGCTTCGCGCTCATGGCTGCACGCGGTAGCGCCAGTCGTCGGCCGGATAGATCCGGGTCGGCTGGGCCGGTTCCGGCGGAGTGTGCCCGGCGCGCAGGTCGGCCAGCGAGGTGGCCGGCCACACCACCAGCCACGAGGAGCGGAACGGCTGCACCAGCAAGGCGTAGCGCAGGTCGTTCGCGTCGGTCCGGTCCACGCGCACCACGATCAGGCCGTCCGGGTGGGCACGGGCGAAGTCCTGCACGGCCTGGTCTTGCACCGCCGGGTTGCCGAGCAGCTCCTGGACCGGTCGGGTCAGCCGGCCCTCGAAGTGGAACTGCCCTTCGTAGTTGCCGAGGAAGGCGATCGCCCGGTTGGCCTGTTCGGCGGCGCCGAGCAGGTGCGCGGTGGGGCGCAGGTCGTAGCGCGGCCACAGGGTCAGCGTGAACAGGGTGTTGAGCGCGAGCACGCCGATCAGCCCGGCCACCGCCAGGCGGCGCAGCTCGCCGCGGCCGCGCAGCAGCAGCAGGCCGCCCAGCAGCAGAAACACCACGCTGAAATAGCGGCTGTACGGTGCTGCCGCATCGGCCCAGTCGCCATGCAGGTGGTTGTCGGCCACCAGCAACGGCAGCAGGAACAGCGCCACGGCGAAGCCGATGCCGCCCACGCCCAGCGGCCAGGTGCCGAGCCAGCCGTGGTCGGCCAGGCTCGGCCGGCGCTCGCGCAGCACGGCGATCGCGCCGGCCATCAGCAGCGCGATGCCGCCGAGTTCCGGCAGCGGGTAATACAGCTGCTTGCCGCTGATCAGCGAGAGCACCGCAAAGCCGGGCAGCAGCCAGCACAGCGCGAAACGCAGGCCCGGTTCCAGCGGTCGGCGCAGGCCGGCCACGGCGACCCACATGCGCGGCCAGCCGCTGAACGGGAACAGCATCAGCGGCAGCCACAGCAGGTAGAACCAGATCGGCTCGGCGTGGTTCTGCAGGTCCTTGCCCTGGGCCAGCTTGTCGACCACGCGGCCGGCGGTCTGGGTGAAGAACAAACGCTGCCGGTATGCCTCGCCGCCGGCGAATCCGGCCGGCAGTGCCCACGCCAGCAGCATCGCCCCGCCGAGCAGCAGCGCCAGCACGCCGCGGCCGTACCAGCGCGCGCGGTGCTGGCCAGCCCAGTCGTTCCACAGCGGACCGAGCAGCCAGGGAAACGCCACGTGCAGCAGCATCACCGGACCCTTGGTCAGCAGCCCCAACCCCACGCACAGGCCGAACAGCAGCCAGCGCGGCTCGCTGCGTTGCGCCTTCGGCGTCAGGCACAGCAGCGCGGCCAGCGTCCACGCCGCCAGCAGCACGTCGTACATGATCTGCAGGCCGAACAGGAACGCGTAGCCGAACGCCAGCAGCATCCACGGCGCCGCCTTGGCCATCCACGGTCGCTGCGGGAACAGCCGCCGCGCCAGCAGCGAGACCAGCACCAGCTGCGCGCCGCCGAACAGCACCTCCAGCACCCGCGGCCACACGTCGCTGACACCGAACGCGAACCAGCCGGCGTGAATCAGCCAGAACAGCAACGGCGCCTTCTCGCTGTAGGGCTGGCCGTTGATGTGCGGCACCAGCCAGTGGCCCTGGTTCCACATTTCCCACGCCACCGCCAGGGTGCGGGTGGAGTACAGCGGCATCGGCCCGTGCGAGAAGATCGCCAGCAGCGCCACGGCAGTCCACAGCGGCAGCCAGGGCCACACGGCGCGCAGGTGTTCGGAACGTCGATAGGAGCTGGATGGCACGGGCAGACTCTTGGGGGTTCGGGGGGGGATTCTAGCCTGCGCGATGTGCGTGCAAGGCGACCGGCCGCACGCTCAGGCCGGTCCCCAGTAGCCGATGCGCCGGCGGATCTTCAGCTTGCGCCACAGGTTCAGCGGCTTGCGCCGGCGGTTCTTCGCGCCGCGGGCGATGAAGGTGTCGATCGCCTCCAGCACCCGCTCGCTGGAACGGCCGTCGCGGTACGGATGGATCGCGTCGGCGTAGTCGCGGATCGCCTCGAGCAGTTCCGGCGGGCGGCTCAGCGCGCGCTCGATCGCCGGCTCGAGGTCCTTTGCGTCGTGGATGTCGATCAGCTGCGGACCGGGCCGGCGATTGTTGAAGGTGACCACCGGCTTGCCGGTGAGCAGGAACTCGTTGAGCGCGGACGAAGTGTCCGAGCACATCATGTCCACCTGCGGGAACAGCTCCAGGATGTTGTCGTTCTCGGCGAAGCTGAGGTACTCGTTCTGCAGCGCCTTGAACTTCGCCGTGGTCTCCGGGTTCATCTTCGGATGGAAGGTGACGATCCAGCGCCAGCGGCCGTCGCGCGACAGCCGCTTCACTTCCTCGTACAGCGTTTCGGCCGCGCTCCACGAGGGCGAGAAGGTGGAGTGGTACAGGATCACCGGCGGCGTGCGCACCGGCGGCAGCGGGCCGCTGATCTGCTGCATGAACGGGTCGAGCTTGGGGAAGCCGGTCTCGATCACGCTGAAGTGGCCGACCCTGTCGGCGATCGCCTGGAACTGCGCGGTGTCGCGCGGACCGGTGGTGCAGTACAGGTCGAAGAAGCCGCGCACGTAGATATGCCGCGGCTTGCCGGCGTCGAAGCCGTGGAAGGTCTCCACCTTCACGCCGGGGAAGAAGTGCGGCACCGCGTTGGACGAGGTGATCACCGCCAGCGGCCGCCACGCGCGCACTTCGGCCACGCTCAGCAGGCGCTCGCCGGCGACCAGGTCCTCCGCGCCGGGGCCGTCGAAAAACCAGGCCGCCTCGTCGCCGCGGGCGCGGATGGCTTCCTGCAGCGGGCGCAGGATCGCCAGCGCGTAGCGTTCGGAGCCGTACAGAAGATAGTGTTTCCGGTTGGTCATCAGCGGTCGATGTCGTGTTGGTGGAGCAGGGCCGTTGCGCTCGCCACCGACTCCGGGTTGTTGACCATCTCGTAATAGCGCATGCGCTTGTACAGCGCGTAGCTGGCGGCGGTCTGCGCGATCAGGAAGCCGCGCCAGCCGTCCAGCATGGCCAGCCGGAGCACGTAGTCCTTGAGGAAGGCCAGTGCGTAGACGAACGGCGCCTGCCACATGCGCACCGGCTTGCCCTTGTCCAGCCAGTCGCGGCATTTCAGCTCGGCGTAGCGCAGCACCTTCAGCTGCTTGTGCGGCAGGGTCGGGTTGTTGGCGTGGTCGAACGGCGCGTCGAAGGTGGGCGCGCGGCCCTCGAAGCGCAGCGACTCGTGCACCCGTGCGTCGCTCCAGCGCGCGCGGCCGCGGTGGTACAGCCGCGCCAGCTTCTCGCCCACGTTCGGCCGGTACCAGCGCATCGGCCGGCCCATGTAGATCGTGCGCCGGCGCAGGTACGCCGCCGGCGCGTCGCCGGCCATCAGCGCCGGCAGGCGCTGTTGCAGTTCCGCGGCAAGTTCGGGGCTGAGGTACTCATCGGCGTCGAGCACCAGGACCCAGTCGTGCGCGCACTGCGTGCTGGCGAAGTTGCGCTGCGCGCCGAAGCCGAGCCAGTCCTGGTGCACCACGCGCGCGCCGTGCGCCTGCGCGATCGCCACGGTGGCATCGTCGCTGCCGGAGTCCACCACCAGCTTCTCGGCCGCGAACGGCACGCTGTCCAGGCAGCGCGCGATACTGCCGGCCTCGTTGCGGGTGATGACGGCGAGGGTCAGCGGGAACGTGGGCATGGGCGGATTCTAGCCGAAGCCCGGGAGGCTCCCGCGAGCCGGCGGGCTGAACGAGTTGTGTATCGGGCGAAGCCGGTCGCATCTTTGCGTGGAAATCCATGACACTATTTGTCGCCCGGCAACCGATCCAGCGCCACCTTCCTCCTACCGCAGCGGTATCGAACGGCAACGCATGAAACGGATCCTCGTCACCGGCGGCGCCGGCTTCCTCGGCTCGCACCTGTGCGATCGCCTGCTCCACGACGGCCACGACGTGCTGTGCGTGGACAACTTCTTTACCGGCAGCAAGCGCAACGTCGCGCACCTGCTCCCCCACCCGTACTTCGAGCTGATGCGCCACGACGTCACCTTCCCGCTGTACGTGGAAGTGGAGCGCATCTTCAACCTGGCCTGCCCGGCCTCGCCGGTGCACTACCAGCACGATCCGGTGCAGACCACCAAGACCAGCGTGCATGGCGCGATCAACATGCTCGGCCTGGCGAAAAGGGTGAAGGCGCGCATCCTGCAGGCCTCCACCAGCGAGGTGTACGGCGACCCGGAGGTGCACCCGCAGGTCGAGGGGTACTGGGGCAAGGTCAACCCGATCGGCGTGCGCAGCTGCTACGACGAGGGCAAGCGCTGCGCCGAGACGCTGTTCTTCGACTACCACCGCCAGCATGCGCTGGACATCAAGGTGGTGCGCATCTTCAATACCTACGGCCCGCGCATGCACCCGAACGACGGCCGCGTGGTCAGCAACTTCATCATGCAGGCGCTGCGCGGCAAGGACATCACCATCTACGGCGACGGCAGCCAGACGCGCAGCTTCTGCTACGTCGACGACCTGATCGAGGCGATCGTGCGCATGATGGATTCCGAACGCGGCTTCACCGGTCCGGTGAACATCGGCAACCCGGTCGAGCACACCATGCTCGAGCTGGCCGAGAAGGTGCTGGCCCTGGTCGGCGGCCGCTCGAGGCTGGTGCACCGGCCGCTGCCGTCGGACGATCCGCGCCAGCGCCAGCCCGACATCGGCGTGGCCCGTGAGCGGCTCGACTGGCAGCCGACGGTGGCGCTGGAAGACGGCCTGAAGGAAACCATCGGCTACTTTCGCCGCCTGCTGCAGGACGGCGCGGCGGCATGACCAGTTTTGCGGTCGTCGTCACCAGCTACAACTACCGCGCGTTCGTCGCCACGGCGATCGACAGCGCGCTGGCGCAGACCCGCGCGCCGATGCAGGTCATCGTGGTCGACGACGGCTCCACCGACGGCACCCCCGCCCATCTGCGCGAACGCTACGGCGCCGACCCGCGGGTGACTCTGCTGTGCGGCAAGAACGGCGGCCAGCTGGTCGCGTTCCAGCGCGGCGTGGCGCAGGCGCATGCCGAGGTGGTCTGTTTCCTCGACGCGGACGACCGCTGGGAGCCGGATTACCTGGCGCGCCTGGGCGAGCTCTACGACAGCCGCCGCGACGTCGACTTCGTGTTCTCCGACCTGCAGCTGTTCGGCGACGAGCAGCGCTGGATGGGTTACGCCGCGCAGTCGCGCGACCTCGGCTACACCGCGATCAGCACCTACATGCTGATGCACTGGTATGGCGCGCCCACCTCGGCGTTGTCGATGCGTGCGCTGTGGGCGCGCCGCACGCTGGCGCTGCCGGCGGAGCTGGGCCAGACGTGGCGGCTGTCCGCCGACAACTGCCTGGTGTTCGGTGCCAGCGTGCTGGGCGCGCGCAAGTACTACCTGCGCACCGGCGCGGTGCATTACCGCATCCACGGCAACAACGGCTGGTGGGGCCGGCAGACGCCGGCCACGACCTACCTCAACCGTTTCCGCTCGCGCTGCCTGATCGAGATCTATGCCAGGAGCATCGGCCTGGACGAGCGCTGCCTGGAAAGCGTCAAGCACGAGTTCCGCACCAAGCCGGATCCCTCCTGGCGCGAGGCCCGGCACTACGCGAAGCTGGCGCGCCTGCACCGCGGTTCGTGGCTGCGCAACCAGCAGCGCGCCGCGTCGATCCTGTGGTCGACGCTCAAGCGGCACCGACCCGAAGCGCCGCCGCGGTCGGCGACGAACTGAGCGAGCCGCCATGCGCATCAGCGTCGCCGTGATCACCTACAACTGGCCCGCGGCGCTGGAGCGGGTGCTGCGTGCGCTGGCCGCGCAGAGCGAGCTGCCGCACGAGGTGATCGTCACCGACGACGGCTCGCAGCCGGCCACGCGCGAACTGCTCGAACGCCTGGCGCCGGACTATCCGGTGCGCCTGGTGCACCTGTGGCAACCGGACGACGGCGCGCGCATGAGCCGCGCACGCAACCGCGCGATCGCCGCCGCGCAGGGCGGCTACGTGATCCTGCTCGACGGCGACATGGTCGCCGAGCGGCACTTCGTCGCCGACCATCGCGCGTTCGCGCGGCGCGGCTGTTTCGTGCAGGGTTCGCGCGTGCTGACCGACGCCGCGCTGACCGCGCGCATGCTCGAGCACGGTGCCGCCGCGCCGGGTTTCTTCAGCCGCGGCATCGAGCGACGCCGGCACACCCTGCGCCTGCCATGGCTGGCGCGCTGGTACGCCCGGCCGGGCACCAGGCAGCGCGGCATCAAGAGCTGCAACATGGCGTTCTGGCGCGACGACCTGCTGCGCCTGAACGGTTTCAACGAGGCGATGACCGGCTGGGGCCGCGAGGATACCGAGCTGGCGCTGCGCGCTTTCCACGCCGGCCTGCGGCGGCGCGAACTGCGCTTCAGTGCGCTGGCGACGCACCTGTACCATCCCACCCGCAAGCACGTCGTCGGCAATCCGAACGACCGCATCGTGGACGAAACTCGCGCGCGCCGGCTGTTGCGTTGCGAGCGCGGCGTCGAGCAGCACCTGGCCGAGTTCGCCGAGCCGCCGCCGGACCTGCGCGCACTCGCCGCTCAGCAAAGCTGACGCAGGGCGGCATCCAGCCGCGCGGCGAAGCCCGTCTCGTTCGACTCGAACCAGGCCCGCGCCTGCGCGCCCAGCGCCGCGCGCTCGTGCCCGGGCATCGCCAGCAGGCGTTCGATGGCCGCTTCCAGCGCCGCCTCGTCGAAGCGGTGCAAGGTGGCCAGGTTGAACGGCTCCGTTGCGCCGGCCTCGACCAGGATGCCGCGTGCGGGGGCGACCAGCTCGTTCATCGGCGGCGCGTCGCAGGTGATCACCACCGCCTTGCAGCTCATCGCCTCGACCAGGTAATGGCCCCAGCCCTCGGTTTCCGACAGGCACAGGTGGAACTGGTGCGCGTTCTGCAGCCGGCGGATCTCGCGCACGTCGGCCGGATAGCCGATCCGGTGCTCGATGTTGGCCGGGGCCGGTTCGCCCAGCGGCGTGGCGGTGCGCGGCGACTGCAGCACCAGCAGCTTCGGCCATTCCGGATGCCGCTGCCACAACGCCAGCAGCCGCCGCGTGCCCTTCATCCGGCTGGCGCCGGCCAGGTGCAGGAAGGCCGGTTGCCGCGGCACCTCCGGCTGCAGGCAGTCCGTGCTGCGGAAGCCGATGTAGAGGGCGCGGCAACCGCGCGCGGCGAACAGCCCGGCGGCGTGGCGGGTCTTGCACAGGATCGCGTCGTAGCGGGTCAGGTAGCGCTGGCTGCGCGGTGACAGCCATTCCGGGTTCGGCACCAGCAGGTTCAGCCGGGCCAGTCCGAACCAGTCCGGGCGCACGTGCTCCAGCGCGATGTTGACGTCGTAGGGCGTGGCGTGCCGGTCGGCGCGGCGCAGCCGCTGCCACCACATGCGCAGGCGCAGGGCCAGCGCCTTGCGGCGGCCGTCGTGCCGGTGCGGGCCGAGCCGGGTCACGTGGACATGGTGGCCGAGCGCGGCCAGCGCCGAAGACAGCAGCCGGATGTCGTGGCTGAGACCGCGCTGGTTGTCCCATGCGAGCAGATTGATGCGGGCCATGGCGAGCGTCAGCGGGATGGAGCGTTGTGGCGCAGGCGGCCGATGCCGATGGCCAGGCCCAACACGAGGAACAGATAAAGCGACTGCGGCATGGCCCGATAGAACACGTTGTCGCTGAACGCACACAGAGCGTACATGCCGATCACCATCGCGCCGGCGGCGGCCGCCGCGGCGACCGGCTCCTGCGCGTGGCCGAGGTGGCGGGCGAAAAAGCCCAACGGTACGGCGAGGAACAGCAGCAGCACCAGCAGCGCGGGCAGGCCGCCGGCCACCATCGATTCGAGGTATTCGCTGTGCGGGTGCACGTACTTGGAGATCAGCGGGCTGGCGTTGCCCGCCGCGGCCTGCTCGCGCGCATAGACGCCGAACCGATCCAGCCCGATGCCGCCCAGCGGATGTTCGCGGAAGGCCTGCCAAGCCGTTCGCCACATCTCCAGCCGTTCGCCGACCGCGCTGGCGTCAGCGCCGCTGCCGCCGGTGTCGTAGCTGGCGATCTGCGAGGGTACGTCGGTCAGTCGCTCGACCAGTTCCCGGTGCAGCGTGGCGGTGACCGCCAGCATGCCGAGCACGGTCGCCGCGAACAGCACCAGCACGCGGCGCCAGTGCCGTGAACGCATGGCGTACCACAGCATCAGGCCAAGGTAGACCGGGGCGAACGCCAGCAGCGGTCCGCGGCTCTGGGTCAGCACGGCGCCGTACAGGCCGACCACCACGGCGGCGACGTGCAGCCAGCGGTCGCCGCGCGGGACGCCCGGACGCAACGCCTGCAGCATCGCCAGCAGCACCAGCACCAGCAGGTACATCGCGAACTCGACCGCGGCCCAGTCGCCGCCGTTCAGTCCGTACGGACGGTCCACGTCCAGCACGTAGCGCTGGTACAGGCTGGCCGTGCCGAGCAGCACGGCGGTCAGGCTGAAGCCGAGCGCGATCAGCCGCGACTTCAGTGGCAGCGTGAACACGGCCGCGATGCCCAGGAACAGCAAGGTCTGCGCCGGCAGGTCGAGGGTGGACCAGTCGAGCCGGTGGCCGATGAAGTTGCCGATGTCGTACAGCAGGCGCAGCAGACAGGCGGCGATGACCGGCCAGGCCAGCCGGCAGGCGTGCCGCGTATCCGCGCGGGTGGCCAGCAGGACGACGCCGGCCACGAACAGCACGGCCATCGGCAGGCTCTTGAAGCGCCCGGATACGGCGAAACACAGCGGCATGGCCGCCAGCAGCAGCGAAGCGGTCCAGAGCTGCCAGGAAGAGGGATGAGCGCGCACGCGAGAAGCCTGTCGAACCAACGTGTAATCCCTGTCTGGCCATGCTAGCGGGCCTGCGTCCTCGACACGGCGTGCGCGTGCCGCATCGTAACGCAATGGTTCATCTTCCATGTGTGCCGTTCCGTGGACGTGTCGTGAATGGGTGCTGCGCCCTGGCTCAGGGCGCGTCGTCGGCCTGCGCGTCCGTGCTGGCGCCGGGCACGCAGCCGGGCCGCACCGCGTCGGCGCGGAACAGCCACCACTCGCGGCGGTTGGCGTGGCCGACGTAGGTGGCGCGCTGGCGGTCCACGCAGTCGCCCATCGCCTCGTCGAGGCTGAAGATCCAGCGCCGCGCCGGATCGGCCTGCAACCAGGCGACGGCGTCGGCGTACTGCTGCGGCCACGGCTTGAGGAAGCCGAACTCGGCGACCGGGCCCTGCGCCATCAGCAGGTTCTGCTCTTTCCAGGCGAGCAGGCCGATCGTGGCATCCGCCCCGGCGATGGCGCGCGCCTGCACCATCACGTCGCGCGCCGAGCGGTCGCCGTTGAGCATCGGGTAGCCCCACAGGCCGTACACGCTCCACAGCGCGCCGGCGAACAGCAGCCAGCCCAGCGGCGCGCGGCGGATACGCGTGAACGCGGCAATCAGCAGACCGGCCACGCCGATGGCGAGGAGTATCCACCAGATCTGCGGGTCGAGGCTTTGCTCGATCTTGACCGCCCAGGGCGGGTGCCGGTGGATCGCCAGCGCGGCGGCGGCGGTGAGCGCGCCGGCCAGCAGCACGGTCAGGGCGAACACCGCCACGCGCACGCCGCGCCGGCGCAGCAGGCCGGGCAGCAGCGGCGCCAGCGCCAGCACGGTCATCGGCAGCGCCGGCAGGATGTAGACGTCGCGCTTGCCCGGGCTCAGCGAGAAGAACAGCAGCACCAGCACGATCCAGCCCAGCGGCAGCAGCAAGCGCGCGTCGCGCCGCCGCAGCCGGCGCCACCATGCCGGGATCGCCCACGGCAGCAGCAGCGACAGCGGCAGCCAGTCGACCACGATGATGCCGAGGAAATAGAACGGCGAATGGAGATGCCCGGTCGGCGTGGCATAGCGGTGCACGGTCTGCCCGAACAGGATGTTCTGCACATACTCGGCGTGCTGCGGATCGCCATCGGCATGCGCCACCAGCAGCATCGGCAGCAGCCAGCCCAGGATCGGCACGAAGAACATCGCCAGGCCGCCGGCCCAGCGCCAGCCGCCGGCGGGCCGCGCCAGCTGGCGCCAGTGGCCGCGGCGCGCCAGCAGGTACGGCACCAGCATCAAGAGCGCCAGCACGCCGACGCCCTTGGTCGCCACACCCAGCCCGGCGAAGAAGCAGCCGGCGGCGAACCAGCGCCACGACGGCCCCAGCAGCAGGTGGCGCAGCAGGCCGTAGTTGGCCAGCGTCATCCAGCCCAGCAGCAGCGGGTCGATCTGCGCGTTGCGCATCTGGTAGGTGAAGTGGATGGTGACCAGCAGCGTGGCCGCGGCCAGCAGCGCGCTGCGGTGGTTCCACAGCCGGCGCGCCAGGTCGTAGACCAGCGCCAGCGCGCCCAGCGCAGCGAGCAGCGAGGGCAGCAGGAAGGCGATGCGCCAGTCGCGCACGAGGTAGTAGCTGAGCGCCTGCAGCCACATGAACACCGGCGGCTTGTCCGGGTACAACTCGTGGCCGCGGTGCGGGAACAGCCACTGGCCGTGCTCGACCATCCACTGCGCCACCAGCGCGAAGCGCGGCTCGTCGGACGGCCACGGGTCGCGCAGGCCCAGCCCCAAGCCGAGCAGCAGCAGCGCGAACACGCCGAACAGCAGCAGTTCGGCGCGGGCGCTGCGCAGCCACAGCGGGCGCGCATGGGACAGGGATGCGCTGGGATTCACGAGGGGGACGTTCCGTCGGCGGGGAGGGGGATAGGCTGCCAAGCATATCGCCCGGCAAGCGGGCCCGCTTGCCGCAGGTCAGCTCAGGCGCGCTTGTGCAGCACCGCGTAGTACATGCCGTCGAGGTCGCCGTCGCCGGGCAGGATCTGCCAGCCGACGGCGGCGGCCTGTCCGACCGGCAAGGTGAACGGCGGCGCCTGCGCATCGGGTTGTGCCGCGAGCAGTTCGCCGACGATCGCCTCGTTCTCCGCGCGCAGCACCGAACAGGTGACATAGAGCAGCCGCCCGCCCGGCGCCAGCAGCGGCCACAGCGCGGACAGGATGCGGCGTTGCTGCGCATGCATCGCGGCGATGTCGCTCTCGCGCCGGTGCAGGCGCACGTCCGGCCGCCGGCGCAGCACGCCGGTGGCCGAACACGGCGCGTCGATCAGGATGCGCTCGAACGGACGGCCGTCCCACCAGCCCTTCGGCGCGCCGGCGTCGCCGACCACGATTCTCGCGTCCAGCCGCAGGCGCATCAGGTTCTGGCGGATGCGTTCGGCGCGCGCGGCGTCGAACTCCAGCGCGGTCAGCGCGATGTCGGCGCGTTCGAGCAGGTGGCAGGCCTTGCCGCCGGGCGCGGCGCAGGCGTCCAGCACGTGCAGGCCGTCGTGCAGGTCGGCCAGGTCGGCAGCGACCTGGGCGGCACCGTCCTGCACCGCGAACAAGCCGCCGTCGAAGCCGGGCAGGCGGGTGACGTCGCTGCTGTACGGCAACACCAGCGCGTCGTCCAGCCAGGGATGCGCGGCGGCCGCATGGCCGGCGGCCTGCAGTTGCGCGAGCAAGGCTGCACGCGTGCTGCGCCGGCGGTTGACGCGCAGCATCAACGGCGGCTCGTCGTTGTCGGCCGCCATCACCGCTGCAGCCTGCTGCGGCCAGTCGCGCTGCAGCGCGGCGGCCAGCCAGGCCGGGTGGGCGTGGCGGGTCTGCGGCCTGGCGTCGAGTTTCGCCAGCAGGCTTTCGCGCTCGCGCTGCCAGCGGCGCAGCACGGCGTTGACCAGGCCGGCCAGCTGCGGCCGCCTGAGCGCGCGTACCGCTTCGACCGTGGCCGCCACCGCGGCGTAGTCCGCCAGTTCGAGGATCTCCAACTGCACCAGTCCGAGCACCAGCAGCGCGTGCACCGCCGGGTCCCTGGGCCGCAGGGATTTTTCCAGCAGGCCGTCGACCGCCGGATCGAAACGCAGCCACCAGCGCGCGCCCTCGCTGAGCAGGGCCATCAGCAGGGCGCGGTCGCGCGGGTCGGCCAGCCGCGGCGCCGAACGCTCCATCACCTCGCGCAGCGAGGCGCCGCGCAGGGCGACTTCGGCGAGCCCCCTGGCGGCCAGCGCGCGGGTATCGACCTTCATCGGCGCTGACGCAGTTCGGGGCGGGCGTTGAGGTAGTCGGCCGCGCTGATGCGCCTGCCGCCGGCGCGCTGCACCGCGGTGACGCGCAATGCGCCTTGTCCGCAGGCGAGGTCGATGCCGTCGCGGCCGGCGGCCAGCACGCTGCCCGGTGCGGCGTGGTGATCCGCCTCGATGGCGCGGGCGGCCCAGATCCGCAGCGACTCGCCGGCGATCTCGCCCTCGGCCACCGGCCACGGGTCGAACGCGCGCACCTGGCGTTCCAGTTCGGGCGCGGGGTGGCTGAAGTCGAGCCTTGCCTCGGCCTTGTCCAGCTTGTGCGCATAGGTCACGCCGTCGTCCGGCTGCGGCGTCGCGACCAGCGCCTCGCCGGCCAGGGTGCGGCGCAGGCCTTCGGCCAGCACCTCCGCGCCCAGCGCGGCGAGGCGGTCGTGCAGCGAGCCGCCGGTGTCGTCGCGGCCGATCGGCGTGCGCCGCTGCAGCAGCACCGGGCCGGTGTCCAGGCCGGCTTCCATCCGCATCAGGTCGACCCCGCTCTCGGCGTCGCCGGCGAGGATCGCGCGCTGGATCGGCGCCGCGCCGCGCCAGCGCGGCAGCAGGCTGGCATGCACGTTCCAGCAGCCGAGGCGCGGGATCGCCAACACCTTGCGCGGCAGGATCAGGCCGTAGGCCACCACCACCAGCAGGTCGGGGCGGTAGTCGGCAAGGCGTTGCTGCACCTCGGCCGGCTTCAGCGACTCGGGCTGCTCGATCGCGAGGCCGGCGGCCAGCGCGGCCCGTTTCACCGCGCTGGGCGCGAGCTGGCGACCGCGGCCGGCGGGGCGATCGGGCTGGGTATAGACGGCCACCAGCTCGGCGCCGCTGGCGCGGCAGGCCTCGAGACAGGGTACGGAGAATTCCGGGGTGCCGGCAAAGACCAGCCGCAGGGGCCGGGGACTCAAGCGCTGGCCGCCTGCTTGCGGTGCTTCTCCAGCCGCTTCAGCAGCAGGCTGCGCTTCAGCGGCGACAGGTAGTCGACGAACACCTTGCCTTCCAGGTGGTCCATCTCGTGCTGCACGGCCACCGCCAGCGGGCCTTCGGCCTCGTGGACGAAGGCCTTGCCGTCCACGTCCTGGGCCTTCACCTTCACCTTCAGCGCGCGGGTGACGTCGGCATACAGACCGGGGAAGGACAGGCAGCCCTCCTGGTAGACCTGTGCGCCGTCCTTCGCCACGATCTCGGCGTTGATCAGCACCAGCGGCTGGTTGCGCTCCTCGCTCATGTCGATCACCAGCACGCGCTGGTGTACGTTGACCTGGGTGGCGGCCAAGCCGACGCCGTTGGCGGCGTACATGGTCTCGAACAGGTCGTCGACGAACTGTTTCAGCTTCGCGTCGAACACGCTTACCGGCGCGGCGCGGGTGCGCAGCCGGGGGTCGGGGAACTCAAGAATGGACAGCACGGACATGGAAATCACCTCGGCGCCGAAAGTGCGGGCGATTTGGTAAAAAACCACCCGCGGCGCCATCTAGAATGGGCCTTATTGTACGTCGGCAAGCGCCCGAGTACAGACGATTTTTGCCAACTCGCGCCTGTTGCGCGCGTTAACCATTCGGTTACACTCGACCGAGCATCTGGGGAAGGGGGATTCCCGCCAATGATCAAGAAAATTATCGTGTTGCTGGCCGGCATGCTGGTCACCGTGGCCGTGTATGCGGCCGGTGCGCAACTGCGGGCCGATCACCCCGACAGCTACACCGTGCGCCGGGGCGACACGCTCTGGGACATCTCCGCCAAGTTCCTGTCCAAGCCGTGGCTGTGGCCGGAAATCTGGCAGGCCAATCCGCAGGTGCGCAACCCGCACCTGATCTACCCCGGTGACGTGCTCAACCTGTCCTTCATCAACGGGCCGCGGTTGGGCCTGCAGCCGAGCGTGCGTCGCGAGGGCGAGGCGGTGCCGGCGATCCCGCTGTCCGAGCTGAAGATGTTCCTGAAGGACATGCGGGTGATGGACTCCAATGCGGTCAGCTCCGCACCGTACGTGGTCGGCCTGGAGGAAGCGCGCCTGCGCGGTGCGGTCGGCCAGAACGTCTACGTGCGCGGCCTGCAGGGCGAGCCGGGCCAGCGCTGGGCGATCGTGCGGCCGAGCCACGTGTTCCGCGGCTTCGACCAGAACGACGCGGCCAGCGCCGACCTGGTCGCGCACGATCTGGACAGCAACGCGGCGATGGTCAACGCGCCCTGGCGCGAGGATTCGCGCAACGACGGCCACTACGGCAAGGGCGACGATCTCGGCGTCGAGGTCAGCGTGATCGGCACCGCCGAGACGCTGCGCACGGGCGACCCGGCCACCCTGCTGCTGCTCGGCGCCACCCAGGAGATCCGCAGCGGCGATCGCATCATGCCGATCGACGACAAGCCATACGATGCCTACTACTACCCGCATGCGCCGACGTCGGTGCCGGCCAACGCCAAGGTGATCGGCTTCGCCGACGCGATGGATGCGGTCGGTCCGCGCCAGGTGGTGCTGCTGTCGATCGGCGCGAAGGACGGCGTCGAGAACGGCCAGACCTACACGATGATGCAGCCCGGCGAGACGATTCACGATGACGTGGCCAGCAACAGCTGGCGGCGCGGCGTGGGCGAGAAGGTCAAGTTGCCCGACGAGTACATCGGCCACGTGATGGTGTTCCGCACCTTCGACCGGGTCAGCTATGGCCTGGTGATGGACGGCCTGCGGCCGGTGCATGTCGGTGCCCGCCTGGTCATGCCGGAGTAAGCATCGGCCAGCACCACGCGGCATCTGCCTACGGCACGGCGCGGCTCCCACCGCGCCGTTTTCTTTGCCGGGCGCTGCGTAAACTGCCGCCATGACCATGGACGATCCCGATGAAATGCGCGACTGGCTGATCGCCCTGCGCACGCCCGGCCTCGGACCGGGCGGCTTGCGCGAGCGGCTGGATGCGGCCGGCGGCGACATCCGTGCCGTGCTGGCGCAGTTGCGCCGCGGCGCGGCCCGGCTGGACGAGCCGGCCCGGATCTGGCTGGCCCGGCCCGACGAGGCGCGGCTGGACGCCGACCTGGCCTGGCTGGCCAAACCCGGGCATCGGCTGCTGCGCTGTACCGAAGCGGATTTCCCGCCGCAGCTGGAGCACATCCCGCAGCCGCCGGCGGTGCTGTTCGTGGCCGGCGACGCCGGTCTGCTGCTGCATCCGCAGGTGGCGATCGTGGGCGCACGGGGCGCCAGTGCGGTGGGCCTGGCGCATGCCCGGGCGTTCGCGCTGGCGCTGGCGCAGGCCGGCTTCGCGATCACCAGCGGCATGGCCGACGGCATCGACGGCGCGGCCCACGCGGCCGCGCTGGAGGCCGGCGCGAAGACGCTCGCGGTAGTCGGTACCGGACCGGACCGGGTGTATCCGCGCAAGCATCATGCGCTGGCCCGGCGGGTTGCCGCGCAAGGCGCGCTGGTCAGCGAGTTTCCGCCCGGCACGCCAGCACGCCCGGACCACTTCCCGCGGCGCAACCGGATCATCGCCGGGCTTGCGCTGGGCACGCTGGTGGTCGAAGCCGGCCTGCGTTCCGGCTCGCTGATCACCGCCCGGCTGGCCGCCGAACAGGGCCGCGAAGTCTTCGCGCTGCCCGGTTCCATCCACCATCCGCTGGCCCGCGGTTGCCACCGGCTGATCCGCGACGGCGCCCGGCTGGTCGAGACCGCGGCCGAGATTGTCGAGACATTGACGCCGGCAGCGCGCATGCTTGGCGGCGAACTGGCCGCGCGGCTGGGGGCGGCGGACGGCGAAGCGGCGGCATGCGGGCTCGTCGAAGCCGGCATCGACCCCGAGCATCGGCGGCTTTTGACCGAACTTGGTCATGAGCCAGCGACATTGGACGAACTTGTGCAACGCACCGGGCAGTCCGCCGCGGCACTTTCCTCGATGCTGCTGATGCTGGAGCTGGAGGCCAGGGTGGCCAGCCTGCCGGGCAACCGCTACCAGCGCTTGCCCGGCAGCTGAGTCGCCGCCGTGCGGTGCCCGTGGCGCGGCCAGGCTTGACAGCCGTCGGCGCGGCATGGTTTCAACTATATATATGTCCGGCACGGAAGCGCCGGTGGTTCACCTGGTGGATATCTAGCTTCATGGCAAAAAACCTGCTCATCGTCGAGTCGCCGGCCAAGGCCAAGACGATCAACAAATACCTCGGCAAGGACTTCCAGGTCCTCGCCTCCTACGGCCACGTGCGCGACCTGAAGCCGAAGGAGGGCGCGGTCGACACCGAGCACGGTTTCGCCATGGCCTACGAGGTCATCGAGCGCAATCAGAAGCACGTCGATGCGATCGCCAAGGCGGCCAAGCTGGCCGACGACATCTACCTCGCGACCGACTTGGATCGCGAAGGCGAGGCGATCAGCTGGCACATCAGCGAGATCCTGGGCGAGCGCGGCCTGACCAAGGGCAAGCAACTGCACCGGGTGGTGTTTTCCGAGATCACGCCGAAGGCGATCAAGGCCGCGGTGGCCGCGCCGCGGCAGCTGTCGCACGACCTGGTCGACGCGCAACAGGCGCGCCGCGCGCTGGACTACCTGGTCGGCTTCAACCTCTCGCCGGTGCTGTGGCGCAAGGTGCAGCGCGGGCTGTCGGCCGGCCGCGTGCAGTCGCCGGCGCTGCGCATGATCGTCGAGCGCGAGGAAGAGATCGAGGCGTTCAAGGCGCGCGAGTACTGGACCATCGAGGCGCAGCTGAAGCACGCCGAGGGCGATTTCACCGCACGCCTCAGCAAACTCAACGGCAAGAAGTTCGAGCAGTTCGACCTCACCAGCGAAGCCGCCGCGCACGCCGCCCGCGACGCACTGAAGCAGGCCGCGCGCGGCCGCCTCACCGTCAGCGAAGTCAGCTCGAAGGAGCGCAAGCGCCGCCCGGCCGCGCCGTTCACCACCTCCACGTTGCAGCAGGAGGCCGCGCGCAAGCTCGGCTTCACCACCAGCCGCACGATGAAGGTGGCGCAGGGGCTGTACGAGGGCGTGGCGCTGGGCGGCGAGGGCAACGTCGGCCTGATCACCTACATGCGTACCGACTCCACCATGCTCGGCGACGACGCCGTGGCCGAGCTGCGCCAGCTGATTGCCCGCGACTTCGGCGCGCGCGCACTGCCCGACGCGCCGCAGGTGTACAAGACCAAGTCGAAGAACGCGCAGGAGGCGCACGAGGCGATCCGTCCGACCTCGGCGCTGCACACGCCGAAGTCCGTGGCCGCCTTCCTCAACGACGACCAGCGCAAGCTGTACGAGCTGATCTGGAAGCGCACCGTCGCCTGCCAGATGATCCACGCCACGCTGAACACCGTCACCGCCGAGTTCGCCGTGCGCGGCGTCGTCGGCGGCGACGCCGCGTTCCGCGCCAGCGGCACCACCGTAGTCGATCCGGGCTTCCTCGCCGTGTACGAGGAAGGCCGCGACCAGAAACCTGCCGAGGACGACGACGAGGGCCGCCGGCTGCCGCGTCTGGCGGTGGGCGAGCAGGTGCCGCTGCACGAGATCGCCGCCGACCAGCACTTCACCGAACCGCCGCCGCGCTATTCCGAGGCGAGCCTGGTCAAGGCGCTGGAGGAATACGGCATCGGCCGTCCCTCGACCTACGCCAGCATCATCCAGGTGCTGCAGAACCGCGAGTACGTGTTCCTCGACAGCCGCCGCTTCAAGCCCACGGACGTGGGCCGCGCGGTCAGCAAGTTCCTCACCCAGCATTTCACCCGCTACGTCGACTACGACTTCACCGCCAAGCTCGAGGACGAGCTGGACGCGGTCAGCCGCGGCGAGGAGGCCTGGGTGCCGCTGATGCAGCGCTTCTGGCAGCCGTTCAAGCAGCAGGTGGAGGAGAAGACCGAGTCGGTCGACCGCAGCGAAGCCACCGGCGCGCGCGAGCTGGGCAGCGACCCGAAGACCGGCAAGCCGGTCTCGGTGCGGCTGGGCCGGTTCGGGCCGTACGCGGCGATCGGCACCAAGGACGACGCGGACAAGCCGCAGTTCGCCTCGTTGCGGCCGGGCCAGAGCATGCACACGATCACCCTGGCCGAGGCGCTGGAGCTGTTCAAGCTGCCGCGCAAGCTGGGCAGCGCGCCGAACGGCGAGGAAGTCAGCGTGGCGATCGGCCGCTTCGGCCCGTTCGTCAAGCAGGGCGGCACCTACGCCTCGCTGAAGCCCGAGGACGATCCGTACACGATCGAACTGCCGCGCGCGCTGCAGATCGTGCAGGACAAGCTCGAGATGCTGGCCAATCGCGTCATCCTCGATTTCGGCAACGGCGTGCAGGTGCTGAACGGCCGCTACGGCGCCTACATCACCGACGGCGAAAAGAACGCGCGCATTCCCAAGGAGCAGGAGCCGAAGGAGCTGACCGAGGCGCAGTGCCTGGAACTGCTGGCCGCCGCGCCGGTGCGCAAGGGCCGTTTCGGCAAGAAGACCGCCGTCGCGAAGAAGGCCGCGGCGAAGAAGACCCCGGCAGTGAAGAAGGCTGCTGCCAAGAAGGCACCGGCAAAGAAGACCGCCGCCAAGAAGACCACGGCGAAGAAGACGGCGGCCAAAAAGACGGCTCCCAGGAAGGCTACGGCAAAGAAAGCCGCGACCAGCAAAGCGGGAGCCTGAGTGCCGCAGCGCTTCACCCTGGCCGAACTCGACGCCGCCGCCGCGCTGCTGCGCGCGGGCGGCGTGCTGGCCTACCCCACCGAAGCGGTCTACGGCCTGGGCTGCGACCCGCACGACCGCGTGGCCTTCGAGAAGATCTTCGCGCTGAAGCAGCGTCCCGCTACCCAGGGTGTGCTGCTGATCGCCGCGGATTTCGGCCAGGTCGAGCGCTACATCGACTTCGCCAGGGTGCCCGCTGCGGTGCTGGCCCAGGTACGCGCCAGCTGGCCCGGCCCGCACACCTGGGTCTTCCCGCGCTCGGCCGCGGTACCGGCGTGGGTCGCCGGCGCGCACTCCGGCATCGCGCTGCGGGTCACCGCGCATGAGCCCGCCGCCGCGTTGTGCCGCGCGTTCGGCGGCGCGCTGGTGTCGACCAGCGCGAATCCGCACGGCCAGCCGCCGGCGCGTTCGGCGCAGACCGTGGCGGACTATTTCGGCGCCGCGCTGGATGGCCTGCTGGACGCTCCGCTGGGCGGCCAGGCCAGCCCCACGGTAATCCGCGATGCGTTGTCGGGCGCTATCATCCGCGCCTGAGTGTCCAGGGGACGTGCCGGTCATGCATCCGCTGAACCGGCGCGGGACGCCGGCGGCAGCCGTTCATGCCGCCGTTCGGCGAGCGGCGCGATGCTGCGGGACGTGACGAATCGAAGATCCGGGAGAGCGCAGCGTGGCCATCGTCTATGACACCTTCCAGCGCGAGGCGCCGCGGCGGTTGCCGCTGCTCGGCGCGGACGATCCCGCGCGGGTGGTGGCCTGGCGCCATGGCGAGGCGGTGAGCGCGGCGCGTTTCGTGGCGCAGGTGCAGGCGGTGGCGGCGGCCTTGCCGACGGCCGCGGCCGCGGTGAACCTGTGCGAGGACCGCTATGCGTTCCTGGTCGCGTTCTGCGCCATCGCGCTGCGCGGCCAGGCCAACCTGCTGCCGTCGTCGCGCGCGCCGCAGGCAGTGGACGAGGTGATGGCGGCGCACCCGGGCTGCTACGCGCTGGGCGAGCAGGCGCTCGACCCGGCTCCGCGCGGCTACCGGCAGTTGCCGTCGCTGGATGGCGCATTGCCGCGGGAGCCCGCTGCGGCCTGGCCCTCGATTCCGGCCGGGCAGGTGGTGGCGATCGGCTACACCTCCGGTTCCACCGGCACGCCCGGCGCGAACCCGAAGAGCTGGGGCAGCTTCCACGCCAGCAACGCCGGCAACCTGGCCATGCTGCGCGCCGCGGTCGGGCCGCGGTTCGAGATTGTCGCCACGGTGCCGCCGCAGCACATGTACGGCATGGAGATGAGCGTGCTGCTGCCGCTGCTGGGCGACGTCGGCGTGCATGCCGGGCGGCCGTTCTTCCCGGCCGACGTGGCCGCCGCCCTGGCCGAGGTGCCGGCGCCGCGGGTGCTGGTGACCACGCCGGTGCATCTGCGCGCGCTGGTAGAGTCGGGCGTCGCGCTGCCACCGCTTGCCGCGCTGCTGTCGGCCACGGCACCGCTGCCGGTGGAGCTGGCACGGGCGGCCGAGCAGCGTTTCGGCGCGCCGCTGCTGGAGGCGTTCGGTTCCACCGAGACCTGCGTGTTCGCCAGCCGCCGCCCCGCCGTGGACGAGGACTGGTCGCTGTACGACGGTGCCAGCCTGCACCCGCAGCCGGACGGCACCGCGGTGGAGGCGCCGCAGCTCGGCGCGCCGGTCACCTTGGCCGACATCGTCAGCCTGTCCCACGACGGCCGCCGCTTCCGGCTGAGCGGCCGGCATGCGGACTTGCTGGAGATCGCCGGCAAGCGCGCCTCGCTGGCCGACCTCACCCGCCGCCTGCTGGCGATTCCCGGCGTGCGCGACGGCGTGGTGTTCCAGCTCGGCGACGGCGATGCGCTGGGCGTGCACCGCATTGCCGCGCTGGCGGTGGCACCGGGGCTGGAGGCACACGCGATACTCGACGCGCTGCGCCGCGCGATCGACCCGCTGTTCCTGCCGCGCCCGCTGAGGCTGGTCGGGGCGTTGCCGCGCAACGAGACCGGCAAGCTGCCGCGCGCGGCGCTGCTGACCCTGCTCGACCGGCACGACGAGTAGGCCGCCGGCGGCCTTGAGCCGCCGCATCCGACGGCGCCCAGCGGCTTCACCGCGGTCGGCGGGCAGCGTAGCCGCTACAATGCCGGGCTGCGCCGGATGGCGCACCTCACTCGGAGCAGCCCCATGAAGGTCCTCGTCATCGGCAGCGGCGGGCGCGAACACGCGCTGGCGTGGAAGCTCAGGCAATCCTCGCAGGTCGACGAGGTGATCGTGGCGCCCGGCAATGCCGGCACCGCGCGCGAGCCGGGCGTGCGCAACGCCGAGGTGGCGGCAGACGACCTCGACGGCCTGCTGCAGCTGGCGAAACGCGAAAAGATCGGCTTGACCGTGGTCGGTCCCGAGGTGCCGCTGGTGGCCGGCGTGGTCGACAAGTTCCGTGCCGCCGGCCTGCGCATCTTCGGTCCGCGCGCGATCGCCGCGCAGCTGGAAGGCTCCAAGGCGTTTGCCAAGGATTTCCTGCAGCGGCACAACATTCCCACTGCGCACTACGCGGTGTTCACCGAACTCAATCCGGCGCTGGCCTACGTACGCAAGCATGGCGCGCCGATCGTGATCAAGGCCGACGGCCTGGCCGCCGGCAAGGGCGTGGTGGTGGCGCTGACCCTGGCCGACGCGGAGCTGGCGCTGCACGACATGCTCGGTGCGCACGCCTTCGGCGACGCCTCGGCGCGGGTGGTGATCGAGGAGTTCCTCGACGGCGAGGAAGCCAGCTACATCGTGATGAGCGACGGCCGCCATGCGCTGCCGATGGCCTCCAGCCAGGACCACAAGCGCCGTGACGAGGGCGACCTGGGGCCCAACACCGGCGGCATGGGCGCGTACTCGCCGGCGCCGGTGGTCACGCCGGAAGTCGAGCAGCGCATCCTGAAGGAAGTGATCGAACCGACCCTGCACGGCATGGCGGCCGAGGGCGCGCCGTTCATCGGCTTTCTCTACGCCGGCCTGATGATCGACAAGTCGGGCGCGCCGAAGGTGATCGAGTTCAACGTGCGCTTCGGCGATCCGGAAACGCAGCCGATCCTGCTGCGCCTGAAGTCGGACCTGGTCGAGCTGATCGACGCCGCGCTGGACGGGCGGCTGGAGCAGACCCGGGCGCGCTGGGATGCGCGTCCGGCGATCGGCGTGGTGATGGCCGCCAGCGGTTATCCGGGGCGGGTGCGCCTGGGCGACGCGATCGACGGGCTCGACGCGCCGGCGGGTGCCGACGTCAAGGTATTCCATGCCGGCACCCGGCTCGACCCGGCGGGGCGGGTGACCACCGCCGGCGGCCGCGTGCTCACCGTGTGCGCGCTGGGCAACGACCTTGCGGCGGCACGCGAAAGCGCCTATGCCGCGGTCGGCCGGATCCGATACGACGGCGCGTTCTGCCGCCGCGACATCGCGCACCGGGCCTTGCGGCGCCCGTGACGCTGCCACCGCGGGCCGCGTACGCCCGCGCATGGTAGGCCATTGGATGGCTTGACTTTTCCGTGCCGTGCTTTTTGGGCTATGCTTGGAACTTCCCCCGCGTAGAGTCGTGGCGCCAAGCGCCTGAACGACCTCGTGCCTGATTCCACGCTTGATGAGGTTTTCCCATGCGCAAGACGGTTTTGTCGCTGATGTCGGTTGCGGCACTGGCCCTGGCTGGTTGCAACAACGCTTCCCATCCGTCGCAGTCGACGGACTCCGCTGCGCCCGCCTCCGCGAACACGGCCGCGGCCACTGCGCAGGTTCCGAGCCAGGTGAGCGGCACGATCACGTTGCGCGCCGGCACGCCCCCGCCGTCGGCGAACGCCACCCTGGTGCTGAACCTGGTCGACGTGTCGTCCACCGCCGTGGGTTCCGCCCCGCTGGCCAGCAAGACCTCGCCGGCCGGTTCGTTCCCGCAGTCGTTCACGCTGAGCTTCAACCCGGCCGAAGTGAAACCGGGCGACCTGTACGTGATCCAGGCGAGCATGACCGACGGCGACCGCAAGTACACCATGCCGATCCAGGCCCCGGTGCTGGCCAAGGGCAGCAAGAACGACGGCGTGGCAATCGAACTGGTGGCCGAGCAGACGCCCGGCGAGAAGATCCTGGCCGAGTTCGCCGAGGCGAAGGCGCAGATCGGCGGCATGAAGATCAGCCACGGCACCAAGCTGGAGGCCAACGACTCGCGCGGCTGGCAGCTGTTCCGCCAGGCCGGCGAAGTGAAGTACATCCGCGAGGAAGTCGATTACGGCGACAAGGGCTACACCAGCACCGACTACGCCTACAAGGACGGCAAGCCGTGGGCGATCGTGCAGGAGACCAAGGCCAGCCGCGACGGCAAGCCCAGCGCGATCGACCGCGCCGGCTGGAGCGACGACGGCACGCTGGTGCTGAAGCAGCACCAGGTCGGCAACGACGTGCAGCCACTCGACCCGGCCGTGGCGGCGACGCTGAAGAAGCAGGCCGTGGCGATCCTCAGCATGGCCACCGGCGGCAAGAACAAGTAAGCCGCCGCAGGGCTTCCGCGCCAGACGCCAGGCGCACACGAAAAAGCCGCCTGCGTCAGCAGGCGGCTTTTTTTCATCGCGCGATCCGGCGGGCCGGATCGCGGACTCGTTCGCCGGATCAGAGATCGATCCGCACGCCCATGTTGAAGCTGTTGTACTTCTGGCTGTTGTCGCTGAAGCGCCCGCTGTAGCCGATCCAGCTCTGTATGCTCGGGGTGAGTTGGGCGGACAGGCCCAGCGTGGCGGTGCCCCAGGTCGGGTCCGGGCTGAAGCCGGACAGGGCGAAGCTGCCGTTCATGCTGGTCAGGCCAGCGCGGACCATGCGCGGGTCGGCCTTGCTGTCGTGGTTCCAGGCCAGCTCGACATAGGGCGACATCAGCAGGTTGTTGACCTGCCACTGGCCGCGCAGGCGCCAGCCGAGCGTGGACAGCAGCGAGTCGCGCTGCTGTCGGCCGAACCACATGGCGCTGCTGTCGTTGCCGCTCTCGGTGTAGCCGCTGACCTTCACGGTCTGCCAGTCGAGGTTGGCGAACGGTCCGGTCTGCAGCTTATCGCCGAGGTCGAACCACCAGCCGCCGGTGATGCCGCCGCCCAGGTGTGAGCCGTCGGTCTTGCCGGTCTCGGTGCGCTGCGCGGCGCCGATGTTCATGCGGCGCTCGATGTCCTTGAAGTTGGACTGGCCGAAGTTCACGTAGCCGCCCACGTAGCCGCCGCCGTTGTGGTAGCCGAGATAGCCCAGGCCGCTGACGTCCTGCAGCTTGTAGCCGCCACCGCCGGAGAAGTCGGCGTTGTGCTGGCCGACGCCGAGCGCCACGCCGGCGGTGACGTGCTCGCCGGCGAAGTAGTTCGCGCCCAGGGTGAAGTTGAAATTGTCGCTGTTGGTGCGCGGCGAATGGCCGGTGGCGTCGAAGCGCTGCCGGGCGTAGTCGATGTTGACGAAGCTGCGCACTTCGCCGTCCTTGCCGCTGGTCAGCATCTGGTCGCGCATCACGCGGTTCTGCGCGGCGCTGGCCGCCAGCGGCGCCTCACCGAGCAGCGAGACCTGTTCCGGTGCGTGGATCACCGACAGCACGTACTGGCCAAGCATGGCGTGGGCGGCGGTGGTCGGGTGCACGCCGTCGGCGAACAGATAGGTCTGGTCGGTTCCCGCCGCGTAGGTGTATGGCAGTCCCGAGCCCTGCGGACCGCACTGCACGGAACTGGATCCGGCACCACAGGCCGGCGTGGTCACGTTGCTGAAGCCGTACGCGCCCGGGTTGGCGATCACCTCGTTGAGCAGGGCGTAGGTGTTCACCGGGATCACGTTCAGGCCGTTGTTGCTGAGTTGCGCCAGGCCGCTGTTGAGCACGCCGTTGTAGAGCACGGCAAGCTGGCTGGCGCCGGCCTGTGCGGCTGCGCCGCCGGCGGCAGCTTCCGGGGTCTTGCCGAGGTCGGGCAGGTTGTAGACCACCACGTACTTCGCGCCGGCGGCCTGCAGGCCATTGAGCACGCCGAGCTCGGTCTGCGCCGCGTTGACTGCGCCGGCCGAGATCGCGTTCGGATCGGTCAGGGCGCTGCTCAGGTAGAAGATGTCGTTGGCGCCGCCCCAGACCTGGTACAGGGCACCGGAGTCGGCCTTGCCGCCGTTCGCGCCGAGGTACATCTGCAGCTGCTGCGCGATGGTCGGCACCGCCGCGACATTGTTGACGAAGCCGGCGCCGCCCCATGCGTAATCGGTGCCGCCGGCTGCCGACGGGGCGAGCGTGAAGCCGAGGCCCTGGGCCACGTTCTCGGCTGCGGTGGTACCCGGGTTGGTGGTGAAGCGCAGCGGCGGCTGGATCGCCGGCGCGGTGGCCAGCGAGATGTTGCCGTTGTCGCTCAGGCTGTCGCCGAAGACGATGACGTTGCTGAAATCGGTGGCCGCGGCGGCCGTGCTGAACAGCAGGGCGCTGGCGATGGCGCCGGCCAGGTGGCGGGTACGAAGCATGCTGATACTCCTCGGCCGGGATGGCCTTGTTAGCTGGACGTTACGGTACGGCATTCCATACGGAACCGCATGCTGCAGCGCATCGCCGCCGCAGGCGGGCCCATTGCCGGCAATTCAGCGCTTGCCGGCACGCGCGAAGGCGTCGGCGAACGCGTTGCTGGCCGGCGCGGGAGCCGGCTTGGAGGCGCCGCCGCCCGGGCGCGGACCGCGGGTCTCGCGCTGGCCGCCGCGGGCATCGTTGCCGGCGCCGGGACGGCCGCCGCGCGCCTGCCCCGGTTCGTCGTCCAGCCGCATGCTGAGGCCGATGCGCTGGCGCGGCAGGTCCACCTCCATCACCTTGACCTTGACGATGTCGCCGGCCTTCACCGCGTCGCGCGGGTCCTTGACGAAGCTGTGCGACAGCGCCGAGACGTGCACCAGGCCGTCCTGGTGCACGCCGATGTCGACGAAGGCGCCGAACGCGGCCACGTTGGTGACGCGGCCTTCGAGGATCATGCCGGGCTTGAGATCCTTCACGTCCTCGACGCCCTCGGCGAAGCTCGGCGCGACGAATTCCGGGCGCGGGTCGCGGCCGGGCTTTTCCAGCTCCTTCAGGATGTCGCGCACGGTCGGTACGCCGAATTTTTCATCGGTGTACTGCTCGGGCTTCAGGCCGCGCAGGAAGCCGGTGTCGCCGATGATGTGGCGCACCTCGCGGCCGCACTGGGCGATGATCCGCTCGACCACCGGGTAGGCTTCCGGATGCACCGCGCTGGCGTCCAGCGGGTTGTCGCCGTTGGGCACGCGCAGGAAGCCGGCGCACTGCTCGAACGCCTTCTCGCCGAGCCGCGGCACCTTCAGCAGCGCCTTGCGGTTGGCGAACGGGCCGTTGGCGTCGCGGTGCTTGACCACGTTCTCGGCGACGGAAGGCGACAGGCCGGCCACGCGCGCGAGCAGCGCGGCCGAGGCGGTGTTCACGTCCACGCCGACCGCGTTGACGCAGTCCTCGACCTTCGCGTCCAGTGCGCGCGCCAGCTTGATCTGGTTCACGTCGTGCTGGTACTGGCCGACGCCGATCGCCTTCGGTTCGATCTTGACCAGTTCGGCCAGCGGGTCCTGCAGCCGTCGCGCGATCGAGACGGCGCCGCGCAGGCTCACGTCCAGTCCGGGGAATTCCTTCGCGGCGAGTTCGGAGGCGGAATACACCGAGGCACCGGCCTCGCTCACCACGACTTTCGACAATTTGTGTTCGGGGTGGCTTTTCGCCAACCCCTTGATCAGTTCGCCGGCGAGCTTGTCGGTCTCGCGCGAGCCGGTGCCGTTGCCGATCGCGATGAGGTCGACGTGGTGTTTCGCGCACAGGCGCGCGAGCGCGGCCAGCGATTCGTTCCACTGCCTGCGCGGCTCCAGCGGGTAGATCGTGTCGGTGGCCAAGAGCTTGCCGGTGGCGTCGACCACCGCCACCTTGCAGCCGGTGCGGATGCCGGGATCGAGCCCCATCACCGTCCTGGCGCCGGCCGGTGCGGCCAGCATCAGGTCCTTCAGGTTGTCGCCGAACACGCGGATCGCCTCGTCCTCGGCGCCTTCGCGCACGCGGCCGAACAGGTCCAGCGTGAGGTGCAGGTGCAGCTTCACGCGCCAGGTCAGGCGCACCGTCTCGCGCAGCCAGGTGTCGGCGGCGCGGCCGCGGTCGTGGATGTTCGCGTGCGCCGCGACGCGGCCCTCGCCCTCGGCGTGGCCCTGTTCGCTGTCGGCGGCGGGCGCCAGCTCCAGTTCGATCACGCCTTCGTTGCGCGCGCGCATCAGCGCCAGCAGGCGGTGCGAGGGGATCTTGCCGATCGGCTCGGCGTGGTCGAAGTAGTCGCGGAACTTGGCGCCTTCGTGCTCCTTGCCCGCGACCACCTTGGCGCGAATCTGTCCCTGCGACCACAGCCAGTCGCGCAGCTCGCCGACCAGCTGCGCGTCCTCGGCGATCGCTTCCATCAGGATTGCACGCGCGCCGTCGAGTGCGGCGCGCGCGTCGGCCACGCCCTTGTCCGCATCGACGAACGCTTCGGCGAAGGCTTCCGGCGAGCGCGTGGGATCCTCGCGCAGGCCGGTCGCCAGCGGTTCCAGTCCGGCCTCGCGGGCGATCTGCGCCTTGGTGCGGCGCTTTGGCTTGAACGGCAGGTACAGGTCCTCCAGCCGCGCCTTGGTGTCGGCGGCGAGGATGTCCGCCTTCAAGGCGTCGTCGAGCTTGCCCTGTTCCTCGACGCTGGCGAGGATCGCCGCGCGGCGCTCTTCCAGCTCGCGCAGATAGCGCAGGCGCTCCTCCAGCAGGCGCAGCTGGGTGTCGTCGAGGCCGCCGGTGACTTCCTTGCGGTAGCGCGCGATGAACGGCACGGTGGCGCCGCCGTCGAGCAGGTCGACCGCCGCGCGTACCTGTTCGGTCTTGGCGGCGATGTCGTGGGCAATGCGTTGTTCGATGCTGGGCATGGGCGGTGATCGGTTCCTGTCGAGGCGTGATGCGTCGGATGAACAAAAGAAGCGGCCGATGATACCAAGCGGTGCCGATGCCGCCGCCGCGCAAACGAGAACGGCGCCGCGGATCGACCGCGGCGCCGTCGTGGGGTCAACGGATCAGGCGTTGAACGAGTTGCGGCTGTCGGGCGTCGACGGGTTCGGCTGGAACTCGCTGGCGCGGCCGTTCAGCACCAGGGTGCCGCAGATCAAGTCGTGCAGGCCCTGCTTGCGCTGGGTCCAGGCGACCATCAGGAAACCGATGCCCAGGATGATGGCGCTGAGGAACTTGGCGAAGTAGCGGCCCAGCGCGCGCGGGAAGCTGATCCGCCGGCCTTGCATGTCGGTGACCCGGATGCCCAGCGCCAACTTGCCCAGCGTGCCCTGCCAGGCCGAGCTCTCGCACACGGTGAAGTACAGCACGCCCATCACCACGATCAGCAGCATGGCCGGCCACATGGTGGCGTAGTAGTGCATGTTGGCGGCCATCATGGCGTCGGGGTTGCCGACCGCGTCGAGACTGGCCTGCTTCAGCGCCGCCTTCGCCGCGTCGCCGCCGAACGCCTTCTCGATCAGCATCTGCGGGATGTACAGCACGATCGCGTCGAGGATGTAGGCGGCCACGCGCTTCCAGAAGCCGGCATGGTCTTCCAGCGCCGCGGCGGTGGTCTGCGGCAGCAGGGGGGCAGTCGGTGCGGCATAGGGATTGGCAGCGGTCGGCGCTGCCGCACTGGGGGCCACGTCGGGGAACAGCACCGACAGCGGCTGCCAGTCGGCGAGGCCTTCATGCCAGGCCAGGTCGGCCGGACTCACCTGTCCGCTGCGCAGCCACTGGCGCACGTCCTCTTCCTTGTACGGGCCATGCCGCTCGCCGTCGCGGCCGATCCAGATTTCCATCGTGCACTCCCCAGGCTGGTCGAAGTGCGCATGATGCCATGAGCGGATTGCCGCGCGGGGCTCAGGCGGCGTCGCGGCGCTTCAGGTGCACCAGCAGCAGCGAGATCGCCGCCGGGGTGACGCCGCTGACGCGCGCGGCCTGGCCCACCGTGGCCGGCAGCGCGTGCTTCAGTTTCAGCAGCACCTCGGCCGACAGTCCACGCACCTTGTCGTAATCGAAGCCGGCGGGAATCGCCAGCTGCTCGTGGCGGCGCTGGCGCTCGATCTCCCCACGCTGGCGCTCGAGGTAGCCGGCGTACTTCGCCTGCACCTCGACCTGCGCGGCCACGTCGTCGCGCTCCACCGCCGGGCCCAGTTCCGGCACGCCGGCGAGCCTGGCGTAATCCAGCTCGGGCCGGCGCAGCAGGTCGATGGCGCTGGTCTCGCGGCTGACCGCGATGCCGAGCTGGCGCTCGAGCGCAGCGCCGCGCGCGTTCGCCGGCGTCACCCACAACGCGCCCAGGCGCTGCAGTTCGCGCTCGACCGCGTCGCGCTTGGCGCGCAGCGCGTCGAAGCGCGCCGGCGGCACCACGCCGAGTTCGAAACCCTGCTCGCTGAGGCGCAGGTCGGCGTTGTCCTCGCGCAGGTGCAGGCGGTATTCGGCGCGCGAGGTGAACATGCGGTACGGCTCGATGGTGCCGTTGCTGGTGAGGTCGTCGATCAGCACGCCGATGTAGGCCTCGTCGCGGCGCGGATACCACGGCGCCTTGCCGCGTACCGCCAGCGCGGCGTTGAGGCCGGCGACCAGGCCCTGCGCGGCGGCCTCCTCGTAGCCGGTGGTGCCGTTGATCTGGCCGGCGAAGTACAGGCCGGGGATGACCTTGGTCTCCAGCCACGGGTGGAGCCCGCGCGGGTCGAAGTAGTCGTACTCGATCGCGTAGCCGGGGCGGGTGATGTGTGCCCGCTCGAAGCCGGGAATCGACTGCACCAGCGCCAGCTGCACGTCGTACGGCAGCGAGGTGGAGATGCCGTTCGGGTAGACCTCGAACGTGTCCAGCCCTTCCGGCTCGATGAAGATCTGGTGCGAGGACTTCTCCGCGAAGCGCACCACCTTGTCCTCGATCGACGGGCAGTAGCGCGGGCCGACGCCCTCGATCTGGCCGGTGTACAGCGGCGAGCGATCCAGCGCGCCGCGGATGATCTCATGGGTGCGCTCGCTGGTATGGGTGATCCAGCAGCTGACCTGGCGCGGATGTTCGTCGCGCGCGCCGAGATAGGAGAACACCGGCATCGGGTCGTCGCCGGGCTGCTCTTCCAGGCCGGCGAAGTCGATGCTGCGCCGGTCGATGCGCGGCGGCGTGCCGGTCTTCAGCCGGTCGGCGGCGATCGGCAGCTCGCGCAGCTTTCGCGCCAGCGTGCTGGCCGGCGGATCGCCGGCGCGGCCGCCGGCGTACTGCGCCTGGCCGATGTGGATCTTGCCGGCGAGGAAGGTGCCGGCGGTGAGCACCACCGTGCGCGCGCCGAATGACAGCCCCATCTGGGTGACCACGCCGGTGACGCGGCCGTGTTCGATGATCAGGTCGTCCACCGCCTGCTGGAACAATTCCAAATTCGGCTGGGTTTCCACCATGCGGCGGATCGCCGCCTTGTACAGCGCGCGGTCGGCCTGGCAGCGGGTGGCGCGCACGGCCGGCCCCTTCGACGCATTCAGCGTGCGCCACTGGATGCCGGCGCGGTCGGCGGCGTGCGCCATTGCGCCGCCCAGCGCGTCGATCTCCTTCACCAGGTGGCCCTTGCCGATGCCACCGATGGCGGGGTTGCAGCTCATCTGGCCGATCGTCTCGATGCTGTGGCTGAGCAGCAGGGTGCGCGCGCCGGCGCGCGCGGCGGCCAGCGCGGCCTCGGTGCCGGCATGGCCGCCGCCGATCACGATGACGTCGTAGTGGGTCGGGTGGCGCATCGAACTGACCTGAGCATGCAAAAAGTGACGAAACAGGGCGCCATGGTAGCGCCGGCAATGCCTGGCGAACCGCTCGGAATGACTGGCACATTTCCTGCTTGCAAATAACCAGCACTTTCACGGGCAGACGCTGCGCGACCACGCGCGCCGAGATCGGACGGACAGGGGTTCGATCGCGTACCGGGAAAGGAAGCAAGACGGCACCTCTCGGGGTGCCGTCGTCTTTTCCGGCCCAGAAAAACCCCGCAGACCCCAAAAGACGAGGCCCCGTGGCTGTTGCAGCCACGGGGCCTCGTGCGGATAGATCTGGCGCCCGGCGGTCTCAGGAACAGGGGGAATCCAGGATGACCGTATTGCCGAGCGCCAGAAACCGAAAACCTGTTGGCGCAGATCACGGCGATTGCCGTGGAGCGTGTGGCGATATTCGCCTCAAGCGCGTGAACACGGGGTGACTGAAAAGAAGTTTTGTGCCGGACCGCGGCAGCACATGACGTGCTGCGTCAGTCGCGTGATTCGGGGCGTGAATGGGTTGTGATTCAGATCACACATGGCATGACGGTTGCTTCGTCTTGCCTCACCTACCACGAGGGACGCGCCATGGACACGAGCTTCGATTTCCAACCGGTGTATCCGCACCATGACCTGCTGGTCGAGCTGGGCCAGGTCGAGATGGCCATCGACGGCCTGAGCGAGCGCGAAGACAGCGAACGCGTGGCGCTGCAGCCGAGCTTGGAGTCGCGCATGCAGAGCCTGCTCGACGCGCTCGATCATCTGGACGTCTGAATGAAATGCCCGCCCGCGTGCGTGGCGGTACCGCCACGCACGCCAGGCGGTCCGGCGGAAGGGCGCAATGTCTCCGCCGCCGGTCAGCGGCTCAGCACGCTGCCGACGATTTCGGCCAGGTTGCGGGAAAGCCCGTGATGCCCGGCCAGTTCCGCGATCGCCGCCTGCGCGGCCTCGCGCCGTAGCGGCTCCAGCCGCTGCCAGCCGTTGAACGCCGTGGCCAGCCGCGCGGCGACCTGCGGATTGAGCGCGTCCAATGCCACCAGCCGCTCGGCCAGCAACCGGTAGCCGGCGCCGTCGACGCGGTGGAAGCCGCTCGGGTTGTTGCGCACGAACGCTCCCAGCAGCGACTGCACCCGGTTCGGGTTCTTCAGCGTGAACGCGGCATCGCGCTCCAGCAGCCGCACGCGCTCCAGCGCCGGCTCGCCGGGCAGCTGCGCCTGCACCGCGAACCACTTGTCCAGCGCCAGCGCATTGCCGGCGTGGCGTTCGCGGTAGTCGCGCAGTGCTGCGGCGGCTTGCGGGGCATCGCTGCGCACCAGCACGGACAGCGCGGCGAGGCGGTCGGTCATGCCGGGCGCCTCGCGGTATTGCGTGGCGGCCAGTTCGCCGGTGCCGGCGGGGTCGAGCAGCATCAGCAGTTCCAGCACGCGGCGCTTCAGCCGGCGACGTGCCTGGCTCGCTGCATCGAGCTCGATGCCGGCGCGCGCGGCCAGCGCGGCGTAGCGTTGCTGCAGGGCGGCCGCGCCCAGCCGTGCGGCCAGTCGCTGCTGCAGGGCCTGGCGCCATTGATGGATGCGCTGCGGGTCGACCGCGTTCTCGCGTTCGGCCAGTTCGATCTCGCCCGGCGGCGTCAGCAGGTCGGCGAGCAGGGCATCGTCGATGGCGGTGCTGTCGAACAGCCGGGCCAGTGCGTCGCACCAGGCGTGCAGGGCGACGCCGGCGCTGCCGTCGCGCAGGTCCTCGTAGGCGCGTGCGGCCAGCTGCTGCCCGGCCTCCCAGCGGTTGAAGCCGTCGATGTCGTGCTCCAGCAGCAGGGCCAGCTCGTCCGGCGTGTAGTCGCATTCCAGGATCACCGGCGCGGAAAACCCGCGCAGCAGCGACGGTACCGGCGCGCTGACGACGTCGCTGAAGACGAAACTCTGCTCGGCCCGCTCCAGCACCACCACCCGCTCGATGGCAGGTTTGGCCGTCTGGCCGTCCAGATGCAGCGGTAGCATGTCGCCGTGCGGCGTGAACAGCGCCAGCTTCACCGGGATCGGCAGCGGCGGCCGCGACTCCGCGCCGTGGCCGGCCGGAGTGTGCTGGGCCAGGGTCAGGGTGTACTCGCGCCGGGCGGCGTCGTAATGGCCATGCGCCTTCAGCCGCGGCGTGCCGGCCTGGGCGTACCAGGCGAGGTAGGGCGCCAGGTCGATGCCGTTGGCCTCGCCCAGCGCGGCGAGGAAATCCTCGATGGTGGCGGCGCGGCCGTCGTTGCGTGCGAAATACAGGTCCATGCCGCGGCGGAAGCCGTCGCGGCCCAGCGCGCCGGCCAGCATGCGCACCAGTTCAGCGCCTTTCTCGTAGACGGTGGCGGTGTAGAAATTGTTGATCTCGCTGTACTGCGCCGGGCGCACCGGATGGGCCAGCGGGCCGGCGTCCTCGGGGAACTGCGCGCGGCGCAGCAGGGCGACGTCCTCGATGCGCTTGAGCGGCGCCGAGTTCATGTCGGCCGAGAAGCTCTGCTCGCGGAACACCGTGAGGCCTTCCTTCAGGCTGAGCTGGAACCAGTCGCGGCAGGTGACGCGGTTGCCGCTCCAGTTGTGGAAGTACTCGTGCGCCACCACTGCCTCGACGTGGCGGTACTCCTCGTCGGTGGTCGAGTCCGGCTCGGCCAGCAGGCATTTCGCGTTGAAGATGTTGAGGCCCTTGTTCTCCATCGCGCCCATGTTGAAGTCGTGGGTGGCGACGACGTGGAACACGTCCAGATCGTAGTTGCGGCCGTAGGTCCGCTCGTCCCAGCGCATCGCGCGTTCCAGCGCGTCCATCGCATAGTGGCAGCGGCCGATCGCGTCGGCCTCGGCCCATATCTTCAGCCTGACCGCACGGCCGTCGGCGGTGACGTAGTCGCGTTCGATCACTTCCAGATGGCCGGCGACCAGGGCGAACAGGTAGCTCGGCTTCGGGTGCGGGTCGACGAAGCGCGCCCAGTGCCGGCCGCCGTCCAGTTCGCCGGCGCCGTCCGGGTTGCCGCCGGCCAGCAGCACCGGGAAGCGCGCGCGGTCGGCGCGCAGGGTGACCGTGTAGCGCGACAGCACGTCGGGGCGGTCGGGGAAGAAGCTGATGTGGCGGAAACCCTCGGCCTCGCACTGGGTCAGCAGGAAGCCGGTCTCGCGCGGGCCGGACAGGTACAGGCCTTCCAGCGCGGTGTTCGCCGCCGGGCGCAGCCGCACACGGGTTTCCAGCACGCTGCCGTCGCGGGCGCCGTCCACTTCCAGCACGTTGCCATCGTAGCGGTAAGCGGTGGCGGGCAGCGGCTGGCCGTCCAGGCTGATCGACAGCAGCTGCAGGTTTTCGCCGTCCAGCCGCAGCGGTGCGTCCTGCGCGAGGTCGCGGCGCAGGCACAGGCGCGCGAGCACTTCGCTGGCGTCGATGCCGAGGTCGAAATCCAGTTCGACCGTGTCGACACGCCACGCCGGGGCGCGGTGGTCGCGAAGGCGGATCAACGCCGGGGCGACAGGCTCGGGGAGTGCATGCATGGGGAGAATGGGCTGGGCGCGGAGAGCGAAAAGGATACCATGTGCCTGTCAAACCACAGGAAAGTCACATGGCGGCGACGCGCTACACGGCCCGGTCCGGTCGACTCGGCGAGCAGGACATCGTGGTGCTGACGGACGTCGACGGCGGCCGCTGCATTCGCATCGCACGGCGCGGCGCGGCGTTGCTCAGCTTCGAGGTCGATGCCGACGGCGTCAGCCGCGACCTCGCCAGCGGTTATCAGGATGCCGCGGAAATCACCGCCCGGCCGGGTTCGCGCTTCGCGGTCATGGCGCCGTTTGCCGGGCGCGTCGCCGATGCGCGCTACAGCTTCGACGGCCGGATGCAGGATCTCGATCCGGGCGTCGTCGGCGCCGCTCGCGCCAGCCGGCACGGCTTCGTGCGCGACACCGATTTCGAGCTGGCCGGCCTGGAAGCGGACGACGATTCGGCCCGCGTCACGCTGCGCACCGACGCGATCCGTCCGCGGCCCGGCTATCCGCATGCGATCGACCTGACGGTGACCTTCGTCCTCGACTACGCCGGGCTTGCCCTGGAGGCGGCCATGCGCAACGTCGGCAAAACGGCGGCACCATGCTTCTTCGGCTGGCATCCGTACTTCCGGGTGGCCGACGGCGGGGTCGACGGCTGGGAATTGCGGATCCCCGCGCAGACCCTGATCCGCACCGGCGCCGACCTGATCGCGCTGGCCGGCGACGAAGCCTATGTGGCGCTGGACGATGCGCCGGCACTGGACTTCCGCGAGCCGCGGCGGATCGGCGACAGCATCATCGACCAGGGCTACACCGATCTCGAAGCCGACGCCGATGGCCGCATCCGCACCCGCCTGCGCGACCCGGCCAGCGGCTTCGCCATCGCGGTATGGCAGGAGCGCGGCGTGCTGCACGCGTTCACCGCCGACACGGTCAGCCGCGATGCGCGCCGTGCGGTCGCGCTGGAGCCGATGGAATGCATGGCCGACGCGTTCAACCGGCCCGAGTGCGCTGCGGCGATCCGGCTGGAGCCCGGCGCCGAGCGCCGTTTCCGTTGTGGCGTGGAGATCGAATCGTGACCGACGCGTTGCCCCATTTCGACGACATCCGTGCCGCCGCCGCGCGCATCGCGCCGTACGCCAGCGTTACGCCGGTGCTGCGCAGCGCGGCGCTGGACGCGCTCTGCGGTGCGGAGCTGCATTTCAAATGCGAGAACCTGCAGCGCGGCGGCGCGTTCAAGTTCCGCGGCGCCTGCAATGCGGTGTGGTCGCTCGACGACGCGCAGGCCGCGCGCGGCGTGGTCACCCATTCCTCCGGCAACCACGGCAACGCGCTGGCGTTGGCCGCCGCCACCCGCGGCATCGCCGCACACGTGGTGGTGCCCGAAGGCGCGGTGCGCGCGAAACTGGAGGCGATCGAGCGTGCCGGCGCGACCCTGCACCGCTGCGCGCCGACCCAGGCCGCGCGCGAGGCGACGTGCGCCGAGGTGCAGCGCGCCACCGGCGCGGAACTGGTGCATCCGTATGCCGACACCCGGGTGATGGCCGGCCAGGGCACCATCGCGCTGGAGCTGCTGCAGCAGGCGCCGGGGCTGGACGCGCTGATCACGCCGGTCGGCGGTGGCGGCCTGGCCAGCGGCGTGGCGATCGCCGCGCACGGGATCGACCCGGCCTTGAGCCTGTTCGGCGCCGAGCCGCTCGGTGCCGACGACGCGGCGCAGTCGCTGGCGCACGGCGCACGGGTCACCACGGTGGTGCCCGACACGGTCTGCGACGGCCTGCGCGCATTGGTCGGCGAGCGCAATCTCGACGCGCTGCGCGTGCACCGCGTCGAGGTGATCACGGTCAGCGACGCGGAGACCGTCGCCGCGATGCAGCTGCTGTGGTCGGAGTTGAAGCAGGTGGTGGAAGTGTCCAGCGCCACCGTGCTGGCGGCGATCCTCAAGCAGCCGCAGCGCTTCGCCGGCCGGCGCGTCGGCGTGGTGCTCACCGGCGGCAACGTGGACCTGCAGGCGCTGCCGTGGTGAACCGGCAGACGGATCAGCCCGGCGCGGATTCCACCATGGCGTCGGCGACGGCCGGCGCGTGGCGCGCCAGCGCGTGCAGATCCAGCTGGCCGACCGGAATCGGCGTGTAGTCCGCGCCGAAGGCCACTTCGCCCGGCCGCCAGCCGGCGGGCTGGCGCACTGCGACCCAGAAGCGTTTCAACGCGACCCAGTGCAGGCCGATCAGGCCGTAGTCGTTGTCGGCGTCGACGATCGGGTCGCCCACGCCGGTCGGCCGCGGGGCCTCGCCGTACAGCGCGGTGCCGAACAGCACGTCCCAGATCGCCAAGACCTGGCCGTAGTTGCAGTTGTGCAGCGTCGGCCGTTCGGGATCGACCAGCATGTGGTGCAGGCGGTGGAACTTCGGCGCGACGAACACGCGGTCGAACACGCGGCCGAAGCCCAGCCGCACGTTGGTGTGCGAGAGGTTCTGCACCAGCTCGCCGAGCAGCATCAGCCAGGCGAACTCGTCCGGGTCCACGCCGATCACCAGCCCCACCGTGGCCAGGATCATCGACTGGATGAAGCCGTCGACCAGGCTGCCGCGATCATTGGTCCAGCAGCTCATCCGGCGCGTGCTGTGGTGCATGCTGTGCAGCGCCCACCACCACGGGATCGCGTGCTGGGTGCGATGCATCCAGTAGTACGTGAAGTCGTAGATCACGTAGTAGACCGCGAACAGCAGGTAGGGATGGTGGTCGAGCCACGGCACCCAGTGGGTCAGCGCCAGCGCCGAGCCGGTGCCGGGGTCGACGGCCTCGCCGCCGCCGCCGAACAGGTGGCTGAACGGCATCAGCACCAGGTAGGTGAACAGCGGGAAGATGCCCAGCAGCATCAGCAGCGTGTAATTGCGGTCGACCCGGGTCAGCCGGCGATCGCTCCAGCGCTCGGCGGGGAACCAGGTTTCCAGCGGGCGGAACACGAAGCCGATGATGGCCAGCTGCAGCGCGGCAATCAGCAGCGCCGCGGCGATGTCGTCGGGGTTGCCCGAAAGCCCGTCCAGGTGCAACGCACCGAGCACCGGCTCCACGGCGTGGCCGCTCAGCCAGCTGACCAGATGGGCCCACCATGACGGGAGGTCGAACATCGCTGCCTCGGTCCACGCACCAGAAGGCGATTCTATCGCCGCTGCCGGCGGCGCAGGCTGAACCGCTTCAGCCGCGCTGGCGCGCGCCCACGCCGCTGACCGCGAGCAGGCCCAGCAGCACGAACACGATGCCGACCAGTTCCATCGCCGACGGCTGCTCGTGCAGGATCAGCCAGGCCAGCAACACGCTGACGATCGGCACGCCGAGGCTGGAGACGCTGGCCACGGTGGTCGGCAGCCGCTGCAGCACGATCGACCATAGCCACCAGGCCACGCTGGAGGCCAGCAGCACGCTGTAGGTCAGGCCGCCGACGAAGGCCCAGTTCCACTCGATCGCGCGCTCCGGCACCGCCAGCGCAACGAGGCCGAGCACGCCGCCGCCGAGCAGCATCTGCCACGCGGTGAGATTGAGCACCGACGGCGCATGCCGCTGGAACATGCGCTTGCTGAGCACGGTGCCGGCGGCCCAGGCGGCACCGCCGGCAATCGCCAGCGTGGTGCTCGGCGCGCTGCCCATGGCGCGCCACGGCTCGATGATGCACAGCAGCCCGAGCGCGGCCAGCGCCAGCCCCAGCCAGTGTCGCGCGGTCGGGTGGTCGCCCAGCAGCAGCCACGCCAGCAGCACCGCCCAGAACGGCATGGTGTAGGCCAGCAGCGCGACGTGGCCGGCGCCGCCGTCGAGCAGCGCCCATTGCTCCAGGCCCTGGAACGCGGTGGTCTGGCACAGTCCGATCAGCAAGGTGGGCAGCAGCGGCGGCGGCCGCAGCGATTGCCGCGACAGCAGCAGCGCGGCGAACAGCACGGCGGCACCGAGCAGGTAGCGCAAGGCGGCGAAATGGAATGGCCCGGCATACGCCAGCACCTGTTTCATCACCACCCAGCTGTAGGCCCAGATCAGGATGGTGACGAGCAGCGCGGACAGCGCGCCGCGGGATGGCGAGGGCGACATGGGAAGCCGGGACGGAGTGGGGCGACAAGTCTAGCGGGGTCGGCTACGGTGTGCGGCACCCTACGACCATCCGCCACCATGACCAAGATCATCGAGCCGCCGCGTTGCCACTGGGCCAGCGGCAACGACGCGCTGATGCGCGATTACCACGACACCGAATGGGGCGTGCCGCTGCACGACGACCGTGCCCTGTTCGAGTTCCTCTGCCTCGAAGGCGCCCAGGCCGGGCTGTCGTGGCGCACCGTGCTGGCCAAGCGCGAGAACTACCGCAAGGCCTTCCACGGTTTCGAGATCGCCCGCGTGGCGGCGATGAAGGATCGCGAGCTGGAGCAACTGCTGCTCGACCCCGGCATCATCCGCAACCGGCTGAAAGTCTCCTCCGTCCGCGACAACGCCGTCGCCGCGCTGGATGTAATCGCCGAGTTCGGAAGTCTGGACGTCTATCTGTGGTCGTACGTCGACGGCAAGCCGCTGCGGAACCGTTGGCGCACCCCGGCCGAAGTGCCGGCCAGCACCACGCTGTCCGACCGCATGAGCAAGGCGCTGAAGAAACGCGGCTTCCGCTTCGTCGGCAGCACCATCTGCTACGCGTTCATGCAGGCCACCGGCATGATCGACGACCACCTGGTCGGCTGTTTCCGCCACGGCGGGTCGCGCTAGGCGGCTGCTGCAAGAAGTTTCGACTTGCGCCGGATGCGGGCGAGACGAGGCGGAAAATGCCTAGCTGTTCACATAATCGCGACAAAAAACGGCGTTTGTCGTCCGGCGCGTGAAATGCATCCTGAACAACTGTGCGGCCGTCGCTTGTGCGCCGCAGCCGCGCGACGCAAAGATGCGCGCGGAGACGCCGGCAACAGGCGAATCGGCCGAGACGGGATTCGGATACAGGGGCAAAGCCAAAGGAAGCGCGCCGCGTCGTCTCATCGGCACTCCATCATCGTTGCGTCCTCAGGAGCCATCCCATGCAATCCCGCCATCTCAAATCCACGCTGATCTGCGCCGCGGTGCTTGGCGCGTTGTCCCTTGCGCCGGCGATGGCGCAGACCGCCACGCCGTCCGATACGTCCGTCTCCACCACCAATCAGGAGTCGACCCGCCTGAGCACCGAGTTCACCGGCATCGCCGGGTCGGATACCAACGCGCAGGCGCTGGTATCCGGTTTGCGCGATGGCACGGAGATCACGCTCGACGAGGTGACCCAGAATGCCGATGGCACCACCACCACCAGCAGCACCACGTTCACGCCGGCCACCGGCAAGATGGGCTACGGCAATGTGAAGATCGCGCTGTCGCTGGCCGAGGCCAGCCTGGCCCAGGCCGGCATCACCGACCCGACCGCGGCCGAACTGGAGGCCGCGCTGAACGGCGGCACCCTGGTGCTGGCCGACGGCACCAGCATCGATCTCAACGGCGTGCTTGCACAGCGCGCCGCCGGCGAGGGCTGGGGCCAGATCGCCAACGGCATGGGCTTCAAGCTGGGCGACGTGATGCGTTCGCCGAAGGCCGTCGGCAGCGCTTCCGCCAACGCGCATGCGCACGTCCGCGTGGAAAAGGTCGAACTGGCCAAGGCGCACGGCGTCGATCGCCCGAGCAAGCCCGAGCACGTCGCCAAGGTCGATCGCCCCGATCGCCCGAGCCGGCCCGATCGTCCGCAGCGCCCCGAGCGCCCGCAGATTCCGGATCACCCGACCCACGTCGGCCGCCCGGGCGGCTGAGTCCGGTCCGCCCCGGCACCTCGCAACCCACGCAGGCCCGGCATGATGCCGGGCCCGCTGCCATTCCCATTGCAGCAAGGAAACCCTTTCATGCGTAACCCACAACACTGGATGATCGCCGGCGGCCTGCTGCTGATCGGCGCGCCGGCGGCCCATGCCGCCACAGCGGACAACGGCCAGTTCAGCCTTTCGGCAGGCGCCGATTACAGCAGCGGCAAATACGGCACCGACACCACCACCGACATCTGGTCGGTGCCGGTGACGGCGGCGTACCAGGGCGATCGCTGGACGTTCAAGCTCACGGTGCCGTACATCAACATCAGCGGTGCCGGCAACGTGATCCCCGGCGTGGGCCGGGTGAACAACGGCAACCCGCTCGGCCGCGGCCTCGGCCACCTGATCGGCGGCCCCGGCGGCGGGTCGGGTACCACCACCGCCACCTCCAGCGGCTCGGCCTCGGGCCTGGGCGACATCACCGCGTCGGCCGGGTACCTGCTGTTCACCAGTGCCGACCGCACATTCGGGCTGGACCTCACCGGCAAGGTGAAATTCGGTACCGCCGACGAGAACAAGGGCCTGGGCACCGGCAAGAACGATTACGGCCTCTCGCTGGATACCTACAAGGTCAGCGGTGACTGGACCGCATTCGGCGGCGTGGGCTGGATGAAGTACGGCAGTTCGCAGTACATCAAGCTGAAGAACGGCTTCAACGCGAACATCGGCGCCGACTACAAGCTCGGCCCCAGCGACAACATCGGCGCGTACTACTACTACCGCGAGCGGATCGCCGATACCGGTGCCGCGCAGAGCGAGATTGCCGGCTACTGGAACCACAAGTTCAACCCGAGCCTGCGCGTGCAGGCCTACGTGCTTGCCGGCTTCGCCGATGGCAGCCCGGACTACGGCGTGGGCGCGTCGCTGAAATACAGCTTCTGACCGGACCGGCGCCGTGCGCGAGAGCGCACGGCGCCGGCATGCCTCATTTGCGCCGCGAGCCGCGCAGCGAGTCGATCGAGAAGGTGGCGATCTCGCCGCCGGGCACGCGGCGCGGCTGGCCTACCGGCGGACCCCAGGCGTGCGCGCTGACCACTTCCCAGCTGGCCGGAATGCGCCCGTCGGTGCGCATCGCCTCGTACGCGGCCAGCATGCGCCGGTAGCGTCCCTTGCCGGTGAGGCCGCGCGCGCGCGCGCGGTCGGCGTTGGTGGCGCCCAGGCCCTGCAGTTCTTCCAGCAGCTTGCGCGGTTCGCTGTAGGTCAGGGTGTAGCGGAACACGTCCAGCACCGGATCGCGCAGGCCGGCGTTGAGCATCGCGTCGCCGACGTCGTGCATGTCGAGGAAGCGGCCCACGTGCGGCTGCTGGTCGGCCTCGGCCCAGGCCGCGCGCAGTTCCATCAGGGTGTCCGGGCCGAAGCTGGAGAACGCCATGAAGCCGCCGGGCTTGAGCACGCGCATGCACTCGCCGAACAGCGCGGGCAAGTCGTCGACCCACTGGAAGCACAGGTTGGAATACAGCACGTCCACGCTGTGGTCGGCCAGCGGCAGGCGGGTGGCTTCGGCGCACACGCGCAGGAACGGCTTGCGCCAGCTGCTGTGCCGCTTCGCGGCGCGCAGCATCGGCAGCGCCAGGTCGAGCGCGATCACCTCGGCCTTGGGGTATTTCTGCTTGAGCAGCGCACTGCCGCGGCCGGTGCCGGCGCCGACGTCGACCACGCGCAGCGGCGTCTCAAGATAGAAGCCCAGCCGTTCGAGCAGGGCATCGCCCACTTCGCGCTGCAGTGCGTCGTGCATTTCGTAGCTGGTGGCGGCGCGGCCGAAGTGGCGGCGCACCTGTTTGGGGTCGAGTTGGAAGTCGCTCATCGCGCCTGCTCAAGGGAAAGGGGGGCCAGCAGCGGTTGCAGTGCGTCGGCAACGGCATCGGCGTGGCCGAAGAACGGCGCGTGGCCGGCCTGCGGGATCTCGGTGTAGCTGCCGCCGCACTGGCTGGCCGACCAGGCCATCGCCTGCGGTGGCACCAGCCGGTCGCGGCGGCCGCTGATCCAGGCGCTGGGCACGGCAAGGTCGGGCAGGGCGGCGCGGCGGTCGCAGCTTTCCAGGATGCGGATGCCTTCCTGCAGCACGCGCAGGTCGGGTTCGCCGTGCGCAAACACCAGCTCGCGCAGGCGGCGCAGTTCGCCGCGCGGATCGGCGCTGCCCATCGCTTCCAGCGCCAGGAAGCGCTCGATGGTGGCGTGGTAGTCGGTTTCCAGGTCGCTGGCCAGCTGGTGCACCAGCTGGCGGTCGCTGCCGTGCGCCCAGCCGGCGTCGCGCACGAACTTCGGCGTGGCGCACAGCATCGCCAGGGCGCGCACCTGCCGCGGCCGCTCCAGCGCGGCGGTCAGCGCGATGGTGCCGCCCAGCGACCAGCCCAGCCAGATTGCCGGCGGCGTGAGCCGCGCGATCGCCTCGGCGCAGGCGCGCGGCTCCAGCGGCAGGCCGCAGTCGCGCGAGCGGCCGTGGCCGGGCAGGTCGACCACGTACATCGTGCACTGCTCTTCCAGCGCCTCGACCAGCGGCGCCAGCACGCCGCCGTGCATCGCCCAGCCGTGCAGCAGCACCAGCGGGACCGGGCCGTGGCCGCGATGGTCGACGTACAGGCTCATGCGCCGGCGCCCTGCGCGGGCTGCAGTCGCTTGTCCACGGCGCCGCGCCCGTCGAACACGAAGCAGTCGCCCTGCCAGTGCGCGCCGTCGGTCTGTTCGAGGTACTTCAGGATGCCGCCGTCGAGTTGGTAGACGTGATCCATGCCCAGCGCCTGCATGTGCAGCGCGGCCTTCTCGCAGCGGATGCCGCCGGTGCAGTACGAGACCACGGTCTTGCCTGCGTAGCGCTCGCGGTCGGCGGCGATCGCGGCGGGGAAGCCGGTGAAGCTGGCCAGGCGGTAGTCGACCGCCTGGGCGAACTTGCCGGCATCGGTCTCGTAGTCGTTGCGCGTGTCGAGCAGCAGCACCTCGCGGCCGTCGTCGTCGTGGCCCCGGTCCAGCCAGCGCTGCAGCGTGGACGCGTCCACCGCCGGCGCGCGGCCGCCTTCGGGGCGGACCGCGGGTTGGCGCATGGTGATGATCTCGCGCTTCAGGCGCACGCGCAGGCGGCCGAACGGCACCGCGGCGGAAAGCGATTCCTTCGGCGTGATGTCGGCGAAGCGCGGGTCGTCGTGCAGCGTGGCCATGAAGCCGTCGATCTGCGCTCGGCTACCGGCCAGGAACAGGTTGATGCCTTCCGGCGCCAGCAAAATCGTGCCCTTCAGCGCCAGCGCCTCGCAGCGCGCGAGCAGCCGTTCGCGCAGCGCGGGCAGGTCGGCCAGGCTGATGAACTTGTAGGCGGAGATGTTGACGATCGACATGCGGGGACATCGGCGGAGCAGGCGGCGATTATACGTGGTCGCCGGCGGGCGCCTCGCCCGGCGGCATCGGCCGCAGCGCTTCCAGTGCGGCCAGCAGCCGGTCGACGTGGGCTTCCTCGTGCGCCGCCGACAGCGTGATGCGCAGCCGCGCCTGGCCGGCCGGTACGGTCGGCGGGCGGATCGCGGTCACCAGCAGGCCGTGCCGTTCCAGCGCCGATGCGGCCTCCAGCGCGGCTGCGGCGCTGCCCAGCAGCAGCGGCTGGATCGCGCTGGGCGAGGGCGCCAGCGGCAGGCCGAGCTCGGCCGCGCCGCGGCGGAAACGCGCGATCAGCGCGGCCAGCTTTTCGCGCCGCCATGACTCGGCCTGCGCCAGCCGCACCGCTTCCAGCGCGGCGGCGGCCAGCGCGGGCGGCATCGCGGTGGTGTAGATGTACGGCCGCGCGAACTGCACCAGTCCCTCGATCAGCGCGGCCGGGCCGGCCACGAACGCGCCGCTGCAGCCGAGCGCCTTGCCCAGCGTGGCCATCAGCAGCGGCACCTCGTGCTGGCCCAGCTTCGCCGCGTCGAGGCTGCCGGCGCCGTGCGCGCCGAGCACGCCGAGGCCGTGCGCGTCGTCGACCATCAAGGTGGCGCGCTCGCGTGCGCACAGCTGCGCCAGCTCGCGCAGCGGCGCGACGTCGCCGTCCATGCTGAACACGCCGTCGGTGGCCAGCAGCGCGGCCGCGGCAGGATTCGCCGCCAGCTGGCGCGCGGCCGCCGCCACGTCGGCGTGCGGGTAGCGTTTCAGCTCGGCGCCGCCGAGCCTGGCGCCATCGAGCAGGCAGGCGTGGTTGAGCTTGTCCTGCACGCAGACGTCGCCGCGCGCCAGCAACGCCTGCAGCACGCCGAGGTTGGCCATGTAGCCGGTGGAGAACAGCAGCGCGCGCTCGCGCCCGGTCCAGGCGGCCAGCGCCTCCTCCAGCTCTGCGTGCGCGGCGCGGTGCCCGCAGACCAGGTGCGCCGAGGTGCTGCCGACGCCTTCCTCGCGTGCCGCGCGGGCGAGTGCGCCGACCAGCTGCGGGTGCTGCGCCAGGCCGAGGTAGTCGTTGCTGCAGAACGACAGCAGGCGTCGGCTGCCGCTGTCCAGCCACGGGCCGTCGGCGTGGTCGATCGTGCGCAGCCGGCGGCGCAGGCTGGCGTGTTCGCGTTCGGCCGTCTGGACGGCCAATCGCCGGAGCAGGTCAGGCCGCGGCACTGCAGCCGCAGCCCCGCCCGCAGCCGGCAGCGTCGCTTTCGAAGAGGTCGGCGTGCACGGTGTCCGTTTGCGCGATTGCTTCCATCGGATGCAGGTCGAGCCGGCGGAACAGCGCGCGGTCCGCCTCCACGTCCGGGTTGCCGGTGGTGAGCAGCTTCTCGCCGTGGAAGATCGAGCCGGCGCCGGCGAAGAAACACAGCGCCTGCACCGCGTCGTCCATCTGCTGGCGGCCGGCGGACAGCCGCACGATCGAGCGCGGCATCAGGATTCGCGCCACCGCGATCGCGCGCACGAATTCGAACGGATCGAGCGGCCCGGCGTCGGCCAGCGGCGTGCCCGGCACCGGCACCAGCTGGTTGATCGGCACCGAATGCGGATGCTCGGGCAGGTTGGCCAGCGCCTGCAGCAGCCCCGCGCGCTGCTCGCGCGTCTCGCCCATGCCGACGATGCCGCCGCAGCAGGTCTTCAGGCCGGCGTCGCGTACCTGTTCCAGCGTCGCCAGGCGGTCCTGGTACTCGCGCGTGTGGATGATCTCGCCGTAGAACTCCGGCGCGGTGTCGAGGTTGTGGTTGTAGTAGTCGAGGCCGGCGTCCTTCAGTGCCTGCGCGTGGCCCTCGCCGAGCAGGCCCAGGGTGGCGCAGGTCTCCAGGCCGAGGTCCTTCACCGCGCGCACCAGCGCGGCGACCTTGGGGATGTCGCGGTCCTTCGGCCCGCGCCAGGCCGCGCCCATGCAGAAGCGGCTGGCGCCGGCGGCCTTGGCGGCCTTCGCGCGCGCCAGCACGTCGTCGACGTCCAGCAGCTTCTGCGCGGCCACGCCGGTGTCGTAGCGCGCGGCCTGCGGGCAATACGCGCAGTCCTCGGGGCAGCCGCCGGTCTTGATCGACAGCAGGGTCGACACCTGCACCGCGTTCGGATCGTGGTGCGCGCGGTGCACGCTGTGCGCACGATGCAGCAGCTCGTTGAACGGCAGCGCGAACAGCGCGGAGACTTCCTCGCGCGTCCAGTCGTGGCGGATGGCGGCTTCGGGCATGGCGGGCTCCGTGGCAGAGCCGGCGAGTGTGGGCGGGTCGCTTCCCGTCGTCAACTTTTCGGTATGGAAGATTGGTTGACGGGCTGGGCCGCCAACGAAAAGGCGGCCCGCAGGCCGCCTTTTCTCCTTTCCTCCGCGCCGGGCTACTTGCCGCGCGCTTCCTTCACCTGCTCGGCGGTGATCAGCTTGCCCTGGTTGCCCCACGAGCTGCGCTCGTGGTTGGCGATGTCGGCGATGTCCGCGTCGTTCAGCGCGGTGGCGAACGGCGGCATCGCGGTGGGGTAGCTGGTGCCGTTGATCACCTGGCCCTGCAGGCCCTTCAGGATCACCTCGATGTGCTTGGCCGGGTCGGCGTCCTGCACCGCGACGTTGTCCTTCAGCGGCGGGAACGCGCCGGGCAGGCCCAGGCCGGTGGCCTGGTGGCAGGCCGCGCAGTTGGCGGCGTACAGCGAGGCGCCGCGGGCCGGATCGAACGCGTACGGACCGCTGGCCGCGGGCGGCGGCGTGGCGGGTGCGGCGGCCACCGGCGCCTTGCTCACCGGCGGCTTGGCCGCGGCCTCGCCCGGCGCGCCCACCAGCAGCACGCCCTGCGCGCCCAGCTGCATGTGCGCCATGGCGTGGTCGACGAACGGATAGTGGCCGGCCTCGTCCAGCTTCAGGTCGAACACCGCGCCCTCGCCGGGACCGACCGAGTAGGTGGAGACGCCGTCGATGGCCTGCGCCGGGTTGCCGCCGGGGTAGACCTTGTCGAAGATCGCGCCGATCACGTGGAACGCGCTCCACAGGCTGGGGCCGGCGTTGACCACGTACAGGCGCACCAGGTCGCCGGGCCTGGCGGTGAGCGGGTGGTCGCGGTACTGGAACGCCGCGCCGTTGAATACCACCTCGTCGGGGCGCATCTGCTGCATCTTCTCGTAGTTGCCGGCCATCAGCGTGCCGGCTACCTGCTGGGTGTACCACTCGCCCTGCACCAGCACGTAGCTCTCCGCGGCCGGCGGCAGCGGCGTGGCCGGGTCGACGATGAACGCGCCGTACATGCCGTTGCCGATGTGCAGCAGCACCGGCGGCGTGCCGCAGTGGTACAGGAACGCGCCGGGCACCTTGGCCACGAACGAGAACGAGATCGACTCGCCCGGCATGATGTCCACGTAGTGCAGGCTGGGCGGGGTGATCGCGCTGTGGAAGTCGATCGAGTGCTGCATGGTGCCGTGGTTGGTGAGCGTCACGTTCACCGTCTGCCCCTGGCGCACGTGGATCACCGGGCCGGGCACGCTCTTGCCGAAGGTCCAGGCCTGGTACTGCACGCCGCTGGCGATCTCCACGCTCTGGTCGGAGACGTCGATGCCCACCGCCACGCTGTCGCCTTCCTGCAGCGGCGGCAGGCGCGCGTCGCGGGCCTTGCCGATGGGCTGGCTGGAGGCCAGCGACAGCGGCGTCACCGCGGCGGCCGCGGCCTGCGGGCTGGCTGACTTCACGTTCAATGCGCTGTGCAGGCCGGCCAGCAGCAGCGCCACCAGGATCAGCACGCCGGCCAGCGCCGGCCCCTGCACGCGCCACGGCAACGGGTGCACGTTGGCCAGCGGCAGCGTGTCGTTCCAGTCGGCGAAGCGGCGCCAGCGCGGCCAGCGGCTCTCGATCAGGTAATCCAGGCTGTAGGGGCTGGGACCCGAGCGCAGGTTGATCACGATCAGCGCCGCGAAGATCAGCACGTAGCTGATCGCCGCGCCGATGTTGTTGGCGCCCACCGAGTACGGGCCGCCGAAGCCTTCCGCCGTGCTCCAGATCAGCAGGCTGAAGAGGATGCCGACGATGTAGGTGATCTTGCGCGCGAAGCCCAGCAGCAGCGCCAGCGCCAGCAGCGTTTCGGCGATGCGCGTGGCCCACACGAAGAAGCCCACGTGCGGCGTCACCAGCCCGATCCACAACTCGAACCACCACGCCGACCAGGCCGGCTGGCCGGTCGCGGCGTTGTGCAGGTAGCCCACGTAGTGGCTGGCGAAGTCGGCGGTCCAGGTCAGCGCGGCGCTCACGGCCCAGATCAGGCCGAACGCCACGCGCAACGCGGTGCCGGCTACCGCCGGCCAAGTGGAAGGAGCGGGCTTGCCGCCGTCGGGTACGGACATGGGAACCTCCGTGAGCGAATGAAATTGCGAATGGATTCATGCGTCGCGATGCGGCGACAGCCGAGTGTACGTCGCCGGTGCGAAGCAGGGTGATATCCCGCGACTGCTTGCCGCTACTATTTCGTCGGAGGAACGGGGAGGACGCATGGATCGGCCAAGTCGGCTGCAACCCTGGCACGCGCTGAGACGGTGGCTGTTGCCATGGCGCTGCCTGTTGTGCGGCGCGCCCGGCGCCGGCGGCGTCGACTTGTGCGCCGACTGTGCGGCCGAAATGCCGCGCAACCGCAGCTGCTGCGCGCGTTGCGCGCTGCCGCTGGCCGTGCCGGCGGCGCTGTGCGGCGAGTGCCAGCGTCACCCGCCGCCGTGGGACGCGGCGTGGGCGCCGTTCCGCTACGGCTGGCCGCTGGACCGGCTGGAATCGCGCTACAAGTTTTCCGCCGACCTTGCCGCCGGCCGCGTGCTGTCGCTGCTGTGGCAGCGCGAGCCATGCCCGATCCGGCTGCCGCAGCTGCTGCTGGCCGTGCCGCTGCACCACAGCCGCCTGCGCCGACGCGGCTACAACCAGGCGCTGGAACTGGCCCGCTCGCTGGCGCGCGCGGCCGGCGTACCGCTGCGCCACGACGCGCTGCTGCGCCGGCGCGCCACCGCGGCGCAGACCGAACTCGACGCACTCGCCCGCCGCCGCAACGTGCACGGCGCGTTCGCCCTGCGCGAGGGCGTCGCGCTGCCGGCGCACGTGGCGATCCTGGACGACGTGATGACCACCGGCGCGACCGTTGCCGAATGCGCCCGCGTGCTGCGCCGCGCCGGCGTGCAGCGGGTGGACGTGTGGGCGCTGGCGCGCGCCGGAAACAGATCGTAGGAACCCGCTCGCGGGCGATGCTGCGAAAGCCGGGATTCGGGATTCGGGATTTCGCAACGGCAAAAGCCTCGCCCGCGAGCGGGCTCCTTATGTGTCGCTCATTTCACCGCCAGCGCCAGCACGATGCCGGTCCACACCGTCAGGCCCCACCAGTTGTTGTGGCGGAAGGCGGCCAGGCAGGCGTCGCGTTCGCGCTTGCGGATCAGCCACAGCTGCCAGCCGAACAGGCCGGCGGCGACCAGCAGGGCCAGCCAGTACGGCCAGCCGAGATGCGCGCGCTGGCCGACGAACAGCATCGCCAGCAACAAGGTGGCCATCAGGGTGCCGAGGATCGGCAGGTCGGCGTCGCCGAACAGGATCGCGGTGGATTTCGCGCCGGCCTTGCGGTCGTCGTCGCGGTCGACCATCGCGTACTCGGTGTCGTAGATCACCGCCCACAGGATGTTGCCGATGAACAGCAGCCAGCCCAGCGGCGGCATCGTGCCGGTCACCGCGGCGAACGCCATCGGGATCGACCAGCCGAACGCGGCGCCCAGCACCACCTGCGGCAGGTAGGTCCAGCGCTTGGTGAACGGATAGATCGCCGCCAGCGCGGCGCCGGCGAACGCCAGCTTGATGGTCGGCGCGTTGGTGAACAGCACCAGCACGAAGGCGAACGCCAGCAGTGCGGCGAACACGATGAGCGCCTCGCGCGGGGTCACCCGGCCGCTGGCGATCGGCCTTCCCGCGGTGCGTTCCACCAGCGGGTCGAGCTCGCGGTCGGCGTAGTCGTTGATCGCGCAGCCGGCCGCGCGCATCGCGAACACGCCCAGGGTGAAGATCAGCAGCGGCTGCCACGGCGGGAAGTCGCCGGCCGCCAGCCACAGCGCCCACCAGGTCGGCCACAGCAGCAGCAGCGCGCCGATCGGGCGATCCATCCGGGTCAGCACCAGGTAGTCGCGCGCCTTCCCGCGATGACGCGCTGGCAGCCTGCGCAGCAGCCAGTCCAGCACCCGTGTGGCGCGGGTCGAGCTGTCGGCCGGTTGCGCCGCCCGGGCGACGGGCTTCGCCGCGAGCGGCCGTGCCCGGGCGGCAGGGGAAGGCGCGGCAGGGCGCCGCTGGCGTTTGCGGGGAGGGGAAGCCATGCGGCGAAGTCTAGCGCGCCGTGCCGGGGCGAACCGCGCGGTGGTTCTAAAGTCCGTGCCGCCACGGCCGATATGGCGAGTGAGCGCTACCGTTCGGGGTAACGCCAAGCATGCGCCGCACGCAGCCCGCAGCCGTCGGCGTCTGGAGCCTTGATGGCCGGATACGAAACCAGCGAAGAGGATCTCGCGCTGTCGCCTGATCACGACGCGGCCGGCGTGTCCGCACCGTCGGTGCAGCCCCCGGCGGCGGATTCGTTGGTGCACTCGCGCCTGCTTGATTCGGTGGCCTCGTTCACCCACCACCGCGACATCGCCGCGCTCGACCACAGCCTGGTGCTCTCGCTGGCCGAGCTGACCTCTGCGCGCCGCGTGGTGCTGGCCAAGCGGGCGGTCGACGGTGCCTACGTGGAGGCCATCGTGCGCTGCATGCCGGATGCGCAGGGCGTCTACCGCCTGCAGGCGGACGATCCGGACGGAGTCGATCCGGCGCTGAAACTGCTGCATCGCTGCATGCACCGGCTGGAAGTGCAGGCCGAAACGGTGCAGGGCCTGCACCGGCTGGTGGTGCCGATCCTGTGCGACGGCCGCGCGATCGGCGCGCTGCAGCTGGACAGCGACCTGCCGCCGGCCGCCAGCCGCCCGCTCACCGACGGCTTCGCCCGCATCTACGCCAACTACACCGCGCTGCTGCACGAAAGCGAGCACGACAAGCTGACCGGCCTGTACAACCGGCGCAGCCTCGAACGCCAGCTGCAGCGGCTGCTGCACGAGCGGACGCTGCGGATGGGAGTGACGCAGGCGTGCGGGCCCCGCGGCGAGCTTGCCGAGGAGCCGCCGCAAGTGTGGTTGGCGATCCTCGACATCGACCACTTCAAGCGCATCAACGACACCTACGGGCACATCTACGGCGACGAGGTGATCCTGCTGCTCGCCCAGCAGATGCGCGCCTGCTTCCGCCGCGGCGACGTGCTGTTCCGCTTCGGCGGCGAGGAGTTCGTGATCCTGTTCGGCGCGGCCGCGGAAGGCATCGTGCACGCGGTGCTGGAGCGGTTCCGCCAGCGCGTCGCCGAGTACATGTTTCCGCAGGTGGGCAGCGTCACCGTCAGCATCGGCTACGCCGGCGTCGGTCGCCACGACTACCCGGCCAGCGCGCTGGACCGCGCCGACAAGGCGCTGTACTACGCCAAGCAGCACGGCCGCAACGGCACCTGCGGCTACGAGAGCCTGAGCGCGCGCGGCCTGCTCGGGCGCGAGATGGCGGCGGGCAGCATCGACCTGTTCTGACTCAGCTGCGCAACAGCAGCCGGTAGGCCGGGTGCGCACTTTCGTCCACGTGCGGGTAGCCGAGCGTGGCCAGGAAGCGCGGCAACCGCGGCTGCTCGGTCGCCGGCACCTGCAGGCCGACCAGGATGCGGCCGTGGTCGGCGCCGTGGTTGCGGTAGTGGAACAGGGAAATGTTCCAGTCCGGCTGCAGGCGGGCGAGGAAGTCGGGCAGGGCGCCGGGGCGTTCGGGGAAGTCGAAGCGGTAGAGGCGTTCGCTTGCCGCCAGCGGCGAGCGGCCGCCCACCATGTGGCGCAGGTGCAGCTTGGCCAGCTCGTCGTCGGAGAGGTCGAGCACGTCGAAGCCCTGCGCGCGGAACACCGCCACCAGCGCCTCGCGCTCCGCGCGGCTGGCGGTCTGCACGCCCACGAAGAGGTGCGCGTGGCGGGCGTCGCCGATGCGGTAGTTGAACTCGGTGATGGCGTGGCGGCCCAGCGCGGCGCAGAAGCGGCGGAAGCTGCCGCGCTCCTCGGGGATGGTCACCGCGAACAGGGCCTCGCGCTGCTCGCCGGCCTCGGCGCGCTCGGCCACGTGGCGCAGGCGCTCGAAGTTCATGTTGGCGCCGGAAACCACCGCCACCAGCGCGCCGTGCGCGTCGGGATGGCTGGCGGCGTATTGCTTCAGTCCGGCCAGCGCCAGCGCGCCGGAAGGCTCGGGCACGCTGCGGGTTTCCTGGTAGATGTCGCGGATGGCGGCGCACAGCGCGTCGCCGTCCACGCGCAGCACGGCGTCGAGGTGGCGCCGGCACAGCGCGAAGGTGAGCGCGCCCACCTGCTTCACTGCGGTGCCGTCGGCGAACAGGCCCACCTCGGGCAGCACCACGCGCTCGCCGCGCTCCAGCGAGCGCGCCATGGCGTCGGCATCCTCGGCCTGCACGCCGATCACGCGGGTCTGCGGCGACAGCGTCTTGAGGATGCTGGCCACGCCGGCGGCGAGGCCGCCGCCGCCGATGGGCACGAACACGGCTTCCGGCGCGGCGCACTGGCGCAGGATCTCCACGCCCACGGTGGCCTGGCCGGCGATCACGTCCAGGTCGTCGAAGGGGTGCACGAACACCGGCCCCTGTTCGGCCTGCAGGCGCATGGCGGCGGCCTGGGCGTCGCTGTAGGAGTCGCCTTCCAGCACGATCCGCACGGCCGCGCCGCCGAGGCGGCGCACCGCGTCCACCTTCACCCGCGGCGCGGTGAGCGGCATCACGATGACGGCGCGCAGGCCGAGCCTGGCGGCGGCCAGCGCCACGCCCTGCGCATGGTTGCCGGCGGAGGCGGCGACCACGCCGCGCGCGCGCGCGGCCTGGTCCAGCCGCGCCATCTTGTTGTAGGCGCCGCGCAGCTTGAACGAGAACACCCGCTGCAGGTCCTCGCGCTTGAGCAGCACCTGCCGGCCCAGCCGCTCGGCGAGCAGGGCGGCCGGCTCCAGCGGGGTTTCCTGCGCCACTTCGTAGACGCGCGCGGCCAGCGTGCGGCGCAGCAGGTCGAGGTCGTCGGGCGCACCGAACTCGACGCAGGCGTCGCCGGCGAGGCGTGCGTTCATGCCGGGGTGGCGGCGAGCATGGGCTGGCTGCCGCCGCCCAGCAGCGAGAGGCTGCTGGCGTCCAGCACGTCCACCAGCTTGCGCAGCTGGCGCAGGATCTGCTCCAGCGTGCCGGCGTCGCCGTGCAGCACCAGGGTGAGCTGGGAGACGGCGGGGTCGTGGGTGGCGGCCACGGTGAGCGCGTCGATGTTGACGTGGCGCGCGGCGAACAGGCCGGCCACGCGCACCAGCGCGCCGGATTCGTTCTGCAGCAGGATGGACAGGGTGTGTTTCATGGCGATGCTCCGCATGACAGGACGGGGGCCTTGAGGGACGGTTTGATGGGCGGGCGAGGGCGAACCCTCATCCGGCCCTGCGGGCCACCTTCTCCCCGAGGGAGAAGGGAACAGCTCAGAACATGTGCGTGGTGGAGGCCTCGACGTCGTTGGCGGGCGGCGCCTCGCGCGAGGGGATGAAATCGCCGGTGATCATCTGCGCGTAGCTGGCGCCGGGGCCGACCATGGGGTACACGCCGGCATCGGGGTCGATCATCACTTCGAGGAAGGCGGGCCCGGGGAAGGCGAGAAAATCCGCGATGGTGGCGTCGAGCCGGGCCTTGTCGTCCAGCCGGCGCGCCCAGGCGAAGCCGTCGGCCTCGGCGGCGCGCACGAAATCCTTGGTGTGCAGGTTCTTGTCGGTGGCGGCGAAGCGGTGCTTGTAGAACAGCTTCTGCCATTGCCGCACCATGCCGTCGCCGACGTTGTTGAGCAGCACCACCTTGAGCGGCAGGCCGTAGGTGGTGACGGTTTCCAGCTCGCCGATGTTCATGCGGATGGAGCCGTCGCCGTCGATGTCGATGACCAGCGCGTCGGGCCGCGCGAACTGCGCGCCGATCGCCGCGGGCAGGCCGAAGCCCATGGTGCCCATCGAGCCGGAGGTGAGCCAGTGGCGCGGCGCGGCGAAGTCGAAGCCCTGCGCCGCCCACATCTGGTGCTGGCCCACGCCGGTGGCGATGATGGCGCGTCCCCGGGTGTGCCGGTTGATCGCCGCGATCACCGCCTGCGGCTGGATCAGGGCGCTGGCGCGGTCGTAGTCCATCGCATGGCGCTTCTTCAGCGCGGCGAGGTGGGCGTGCCAGTCGGCCAGCGACGGCAGCGCGGCGTGCGCGCGGCCCCAGGCGGCGAGGCGTTCCAGCGCGGCGGCGAGCGGGCCCACGTGCTGCCAGTGCACGGCTTTCACCTTGCCCACCTCGGCGGGATCGATGTCGATCTGCGCGATGAACTTCGCGCGCGGCGCGAACTTGTCCGGCACGCCGGCCACGCGGTCGTCGAAGCGCGCGCCCAGCGCGATCAGGCAGTCGCAGTCCTCCACCGCGTAGTTGGCGTAGGCGGTGCCGTGCATGCCCAGCATGTGCAGCGCCAGCGGCTCGCGGGTGTCGAATGCGCCCAGGCCCATCAAGGTGGTGGTGACCGGCAAGCCGAAGGCGTGCGCGAAGGCGCGCAGCTGGTCGGAGGCGCCGGCCGCCACCACGCCGCCGCCGGCATAGATCAGCGGGCGCCTGGCCTGCGCCAGCGCGGCGAAGAAGCGCGCGCAGGCTTCGTCGTCCAGCCGGGCGCCTTCCACCGCGCGCAGCCGGCCGCGGTAGCCGGGGATGGCGAGGCGGCAGGCGCCGTCGTAGCGCAGCGCGGCGTTCTGCACGTTCTTGGGCACGTCCACCACCACCGGGCCGGGGCGGCCGCTGCGCGCCAGCTCGAAGGCGGTGCGCAACGTGGCTTCCAGCGCCGTGGCGTCGGTGACCAGGAACACGTGCTTGGCGCAGGCGCCCATGATGGTGGCCACCGGCGCCTCCTGGAACGCGTCGCTGCCCAGCGCTGGCGTCGGCACCTGGCCGCAGATCGCCACCATCGGGATCGAATCGGCCATGGCGTCGCGCACCGGCGTGACCAGGTTGGTGGCGCCGGGGCCGGAGGTGACGATGGCCACGCCCACCTCGCCCGAGGCGCGCGCGAAGCCGGCGGCCATGAAACCCGCGCCCTGCTCGTTCGCGGGCACCACCAGCGGCAGCGGCTCGCGGCCGTCCGCGTCGGCGTGCTCGGTGTTGTAGCGGAAGATCGCGTCGTACACCGGCAGGATGGCGCCGCCGGAGTAGCCGAACAACACGCGTGCGCCCTCGTCCGCGAGTACCTGCACCACGACCTCCGCGCCGCTCATGGCGGCTCCGGCGCGGGGGTGACTGGGGATGGCGTGGGCGATGGCGTGCGTGGTGGTGGTCACGGTGGGTTCCCGGTGGCGGAGGTCAATTGCGGATCAGGTCTTTCTCGACCGCCGGGTGCACCGGCACGCCGAAGCGGGAGATGATCTGCAGGTCCTGCTCCAGCGTGGAGAAGCGCTGCCACTCGAAGCCGTTGATGTCGGTCTCGCTGCTGAAGCCGATGGCCGTGTCGTCCTCGAAGCCCAGCTGCAGCACCTGGCCGGCGTGCGCGGCGTCCTGGCGGATCGAGAAATTGAGCTGGTCGGTGCGCCACATGGCGTAGGTGCCCAGCACCACGGCCTGCGGGATCTGGCCCAGGCGCCGGCTGTAGTCGGCGATGGAGGCGTCCAGGTCGGCGACGGCCAGGGCGATATGGAAGCGTTTCATGACGTGCACCTCTCGGTTGTGGACTGACCGCGCCGCGTCGCGCGGCGCGGTGCCGGCTTCAGCCGACTTTCTTCAGCGGTTCGGCGGCGGTTTGCGGATGCAGCCAGGTCATGCGCGCGCGCAGCTTGCGGCCGACCTGCTCCAGCGGGTGGTCGAGGTCGGCTTGCTTGTACTTCCTGTAGTTGGGCAAGCCGGCGTCGTACTCGGCGATCCAGTGCCTGGCGAAGGTGCCGTCCTGGATGTCGGCGAGCACGTCCTTCATGCGCGCCTTCACGCCGGCGTCGATCACGCGCGGGCCGGACACGTAGTCGCCGTACTGCGCGGTCTCGGAGACGAACTGCAGCATCTTCTCCACGCCGCCTTCGTAGAACAGGTCGACGATCAGCTTCAGCTCGTGGAACACCTCGTAGTAGGCGATCTCGGGCTGGTAGCCGGCTTCCACCAGGGTCTCGAAGCCGGCCTGCACCAGCGCGCTGGCGCCGCCGCAGAGCACGGCCTGCTCGCCGAACAGGTCGGTCTCGGTCTCTTCCTTGAAGTCGGTCCTGATGATCATGGCGCGGGTGCCGCCGATGCCGTCGGCGTAGGCGATCGCCCTGGCCTGCGCCTGGCCGGAAATGTCCTGCTGCACCGCCCAGATGCAGGGCACGCCGCGGCCGCGCTCGTACTCGCTGCGCACCAGCGCGCCGGGGCCCTTGGGGGCGACCAGGATCACGTCGATGTCCGCGCGCGGGGCGATCTGCTTGAAGTGCACGTTGAAGCCGTGCGCGAACAGCAGCGCGGCGCCGGGCTTGATGTTCGGCTCGATGGCCTCGGCGTACAGCTTCGGCTGCACCATGTCCGGGGTGAGCACGGCGACCAGGTCGGCGCCCTTGACGGCCTCGCCCGGTTCGGCAACAGCGAAGCCTTCGGCCTTGGCCTTGTGCCAGGAGGGGCCGTCCTTGCGCAGGCCGACCACGACATCGAGGCCGGAGTCGCGCAGGTTCAGCGCGTGGGCGCGGCCCTGGCTGCCGTAGCCGAGCACGGCGATGCGGGATGAAGCGAGGGTGGGGTTGGGGCTCATGCGGTGACTCCCTGGTTGGATGCAGTGGTGTGGGATGCAGGTGTGGTGGTGGGCGAGGTGCAGGCGCCGTCGGAGGCCGAGCCCACCAGCAGGGCGAACTTGGCCAGCACGCCGCGCGTCACCTTCGGCGCGGGCGGGGTCCAGTGCCGGCGGCGTTCGGCCAGGTCGGCGCTGGTGCTGATCTCGCGGGTGATGGCGTCGATCACCAGCGGGTCGCCGTCCCTGAGCAGGCCGATGGCGCCGCCGCGCGCGGCTTCGGGCGCGATGTGGCCGACCATGAAGCCGTGGGTGGCGCCGGAGAAACGACCGTCGGTGATCAGCGCCACGTCGTCGCCCAGGCCGCGGCCGATCAGCGCGGCGGTGACGCCGAGCATCTCGCGCATGCCGGGGCCGCCGGCCGGGCCTTCGTTGCGGATCACCACCACGTCGCCCTTCATGATGCGGCCTTCCTGCACGGCGGCGAAGGCGGCTTCCTCGCTCTCGAAGACGCGCGCGCTGCCCTCGAAGCGGGTGCCGCCGTGGCCGGGGCCGTGCTTGCCGGGGATCTTCAGGATGCAGCCGTCCGGCGCCAGGTTGCCGTACAGGATGGAATAGCCGCCGTGCGGTTTCAGCGGTGCGCTCACCGGCGCGATCACCGATTGATCGGCGAAGCGCGGCGCGGCAGCGGCTTCCGCGAACAGGCTGCGGCCGGTGACGGTGGGCGCGTCCTCCAGCATGCCGGCGGCGATCAGCTCCTGCGCCACACGCGCGGCGCCGCCGGCGTCGAACATCTCCACCGCGGTGTAGCGGCCGGAGGGCAGCAGGTCGGCGATCACCGGGGTTTGCTCAGTGGCCGGCTGGAAATCTTCCAGCGTCCATTCCGCGCCGGCCTCGCGCGCGATCGCCAGGGTGTGCAGCACCGCGTTGGTGGAGCCGGCGGTGGCCGCCACCATGCGCGCGACGTTGGCCAGCGAGGTGCGGTTGATCAGCGCGCGCGGCGTGCGGCCGCTGCGCAGGCAGTCCATCACCAGCTCGCCACAGCGATGCGCGGCGGCGAGCTTGTCCGGGTGCGTGGCGGGAATGTCGTTCAGGCCCAGCGGCGACAGCCCCAGCGTGGTCAGCACCATCGCCATGGTGTTGGCGGTGAACTGGCCGCCGCAGGCGCCGGCGCCGCCGCAGGCGTCGCATTCGACCGAACGCAGTTCGGCGTCGTCGATCTTGCCCGCGCCGTGCGCACCCACCGCCTCGAACACCTGCTGGATGGTGATCGGCCGGTTCTTGTGCAGGCCGTGCGCGATGGTGCCGCCGTACAGCGCCACCGCGGGGATGTCCAGCCGCGCCATCGCCATCGCCGCGGCGGGAATCGTCTTGTCGCAGCCGCACAGCACCACCATGGCGTCGCACAGGTGGCCTTCCACCGCGGCCTCGATCGAGTCGGTGATCACCTCGCGGCTGACCAGCGAATAGCGCATGCCCGGCGTGCCCATGGCGATGCCGTCGGTGACCGCGATGGTGTTGAACTCCACCGGCGTGCCGCCGGCGGCGCGCACGCCGGCCATCGCCGCCTGCGCCAGCTCGCGCAGGTTGAGGTTGCACGGCGACACGTCCGACCAGGTGTGCACCACCGCCACCAGCGGCCTCGATAGCGCGGCGTCGTCCAGGCCGGTGGCGCGCAGCATGGCGCGGGCGGGGGCGCGGTCGGGGCCGCTCTTGATCAGGTCACTGCGCATGGTGATTCCGCTGGGTGAAGGAAGAGAAGCGCCCCCTGCGCGCGAGGGAGGTCGACGGGACGGCCAGGGAGTCGGCGCCGTCGCGGCGTGCAGGAGCCGTCCGCGCCGCATGCGCGCAGGGGGCAGCAGAAAACGCGGACACGTCCGTGTGGCCGCTTGGGGAACCGGGCAAGGACATCAGCTGCATGCGCGTGCTCCGGCGAAGAACGCGGCGGCGGTGTCGGCGTGGTCGTCGATCGCGGCGATCACGGCATCGCGCACCGCGTCGGTGCCGGCGTCGCCGCCGATGTCGCGGCTGTGCGGGCCGTGGCGCAAGACCTGCTCCACCGCCGACTCCACCGCGACCGCCTCGGCCTCCAGGCCCAGCGAGTGGCGCAGCAGCAGCGCGGCGGAGAGGATCGCGCCGACCGGGTTGGCCACGCCTTGCCCGGCGATGTCCGGCGCCGAGCCATGGATCGGCTCGTACAGTCCACGGCGACCGTCGCCCAGCGAGGCCGACGGCAGCAGGCCCAGCGAGCCGGCCAGCGCGGCGGCCTCGTCGGTGAGGATGTCGCCGAACAGGTTCTCGGTGACCACCACGTCGTAGCGGTTCGGCCGGGTCAGCAGCAGCATCGCCATCGAGTCGACCAGCTGGTGTTCGACCGCCACGTCGGGGTAGTCGGCGGCGATGCGCTGCACCGTGCTGCGCCACAGCCGCGAGGTCTCCAGCACGTTGGCCTTGTCCACCGAGGTGAGGTGCTGGCGCCGTGCGCGCGCCAGCTCGAACGCACGGCGCACCACGCGCTCGATCTCGGCCACGCTGTACCTGCATTCGTCGGTGGCGGCGTCGGCGCTGCGCGTGCGGGCGCCGAAGTACATGCCGCCGGTCAGTTCGCGCACGAACAGCACGTCGACGTGCTTCAGCCGCTCGTTCTTCAGCGGCGACAGGTCGGCCAGCGCCGGATGCACCTGCAGCGGGCGCAGGTTCGCGTACACGCCGAGCGCGGCGCGCAAGGCCAGCAGGCCCTGCTCGGGCCGCACCTTCGCATTGGGGTCGGACCACTGCGGGCCGCCGACGGCGCCCAGCAGCACCGCGTCGGCGTCATGGCACGCCGCCAGCGTGGCCGCCGGCAGCGGTTCGCCGCAGCTATCGATCGCGGCGCCGCCGATCGACTGCTCGTCGAACGCGAACACGTGCGCGTAACGCGCGGCCACGGTTTTCAGTACGGCGACCGCGGCAGCGGTGACTTCGGGGCCGACGCCATCGCCGGGCAGGGTGACGATGCGGGCTTTCATGCGGCTACTCCGTTCGATTGAAGCGGGTTTTGCTGAAGAGTGCGGCCATGGATGGCCGCTTCTTGACCTTCGCGTTCACGAACGAACGCATCAATCCGGTCACGGTGTTGCAAGAGGTAGCCGAGCTGGTCGACGCCGTGGAGCAGGCAGTGCCGCGCGAACGGTTCCAGCGCGAAGCGGATGCGGCCGCCGTCGGGCAGCGCGATGTACTGTTCGCGCACGTCGATCGCCAGCTCGATGCCCGGGTGCCGGAGCAGCCAGCGGTGTTCCAGTTCGTCGATGACGATGGCGAGCAGGCCGTTCTTCAGCGCGTTGCCGCGGAAGATGTCCGCGATCTCGCTGCACAGCACCGCGCGGATGCCGTAGTCCAGCAGCGCCCACGGCGCGTGCTCGCGCGAGGAGCCGCAGCCGAAGTTGCGTCCAGCCACGAGGATCGAGCAGCCGCGCGCTTCGGGCCGGTTCAGCGGGAACGCCGGGTTGTCGCTGCCGTCGGCCTGGTAGCGCCAGTCGTGGAAGCACAACCGGCCCAGGCCTTCGCGGGTGGTGGTGGTGAGGAAGCGCGCCGGGATGATGCGGTCGGTGTCGATGTTCTCGTCGGCCAGCACGGCGGTGCGCGAGTGGAGGCGGGTGATCGGCTTCATGCGGCTTGCTCCTGGCTGTGATCGGCGGCGCCGAGGTACTCGCGCGGGTCGGCGATGTGTCCGGCGACGGCGCTGGCGGCGGCGGTGGCCGGGCTGGCCAGCACGGTGCGCGCGCCCTTGCCCTGGCGGCCCTCGAAGTTGCGGTTGGAGGTGGAGACCACCAACTGGCCCGGCTGCGCCAGGTCGCCGTTCATGGCGATGCACATCGAGCAGCCGGGCTCGCGCCACTCGGCGCCGGCGGCAAGGAACACCCGGTGCAGGCCTTCGCGTTCGGCGTCGCGGCGCACTGCCTCGGAGCCGGGCACCACCAGCATGCGCACGCCGTCGGCGATGCGCCGGCCGCGCAGCACGCGGGCGACTTCGCGCAGGTCGGACAGGCGCGAGTTGGTGCAGCTGCCGACGAACACCACGTCCACCGGCGTGCCCTGCATCGGCTGGCCGGGCTGGCCCTGCATGTAGTCGAGCGCGCGGCGCTCCTGCGCATTGGTCGCGGCCGGCACCGGCGCGTCCAGCGCGATCGCCATGCCGGGATGGGTGCCGTAGGTGACGGTGGGTTTCACCGCGCCGGCGTCGATGCGCACCTCGCGGTCGTAGCGCGCGCCGTCGTCGCTCTTCAGCGTGCGCCACTGCGCCACCGCCGCGTCCCACGCCGCGCCCTGCGGCGCGCGCGGGCGGCCTTTCAGCCATTCAAACGTGGTCTCGTCCGGCGCGATCAGTCCGGCGCGCGCGCCGGCCTCGATCGACATGTTGCAGACGGTCATGCGCTCGTCCATCGACAGCGCCTCGATCGCCGCGCCGCGATACTCCAGCACGTGGCCGGTGCCGCCATCGACGCCGATCGTGCCGATGATGTGCAGGATCAGATCCTTCGCGCCCACGCCGGGCGGCAGCGCGCCGTCGACGTGGATCGCCATGGTCTGCGGCCGGCGCTGCAGCAGGCACTGCGTGGCCATCACGTGGCCGACCTCGGTGGTGCCGATGCCGAACGCCAGCGCACCGAACGCGCCGTGGGTGGAGGTGTGGCTGTCGCCGCAGACGATGGTCATGCCCGGCTGCGTGGCGCCCAGTTCGGGGCCGATCACGTGCACGATGCCGCGCTCGGCGCTGTCCCAGCCGTGCAGCTCGACGCCGAACTCGCGGCAGTTGCTTTCCAGCTGCGCGACCTGCGCCCGCGCCTCGGCGTTCGCATACGGGCGACTGCCGTCGGGATTCGCCGGCAGGGTCGGCGTGGAATGGTCCAGCGTGGCCAGCATGCGGTCCGGCCGGCGCAGTTTCAGGCCGCGCGCGCGCAGTTCGTCGAACGCCTGCGGCGAGGTGACCTCGTGCACCAGGTGCAGGTCGACGTAGAGGATCGCCGGGGTGTCGGCGGTTTCGGCGGCGACCACGTGGGCGTCCCAGATTTTCTCGAAGAGGGTTCGCGCGCTCATGCCGCGACCTCCCGCTTTTCCACTACATCCAGCCAGCCCCACTTGTCGGGAGTGCGCCCGTCGAAAAGTCCGAAGAACGCCTGCCGCAGCTGCTGCGTGACCGGGCCTGGCGCGCCCTGGCCGATCGGCTTGCGGTCGACCGAACGCACCGGGGTGATCTCGGCGGCGGTGCCGGTCATGAACACTTCATCGGCCGAATACAGCGCCTCGCGCGGCAGCTCGCGCTCCTCCGCCGCGATGCCGAGGTCGGCGGCCAGCGCGAGCACGCTGTCGCGGGTGATCCCGGCCAGGATGCCGGCGCTGGACGGCGGCGTGAGCAGCCTGCCGCGCTTGACCAGAAAGAGATTTTCGCCGGCGCCTTCGCTGAGCAGGCCGTTCACGCCCAGCGCGATGCCCTCGTCGTAGCCGTTGCGACGCGCCTCCAGCCCGATCAGCTGGCTTGAGAGGTAGTTGCCACCGGCCTTGGCCCAGCCCGGCAAGGTGTTCGGTGCGGGGCGGTGCCACGACGACACGCAGATGTCGGCGCCGCGCTCGGCCGCCTCGCCCAGGTAGGCGCCCCAGGCCATCGCCATGATCGCCACCTCGACCGGCGCGCCGTCCTTCGCCAGCACGCCCAGTCCGCCGGCGCCGCGGAACACGATCGGCCGCACATAGGCCGACGCCATCGCGTTGGCACGGATCAGCTCCAGGCAGGCGGCGTTGATCTCGGCCTCGCTGTAGCCGACCTCGATTTCGTACACGCGCGCGGACTCGAACAGCCGGCGGGTGTGGTCGGCGAGGCGGAAATAGGCCGGGCCGTGCGGGGTGGCGTACACGCGCTCGCCCTCGAACACGGACGAGCCGTAGTGCAGCGCGTGCGCGCTGACGTGGACCTGGGCCTCGGCCCACGGCTTGATCCGGCCGTTGTGCCAGACGAAGGGGGTGTTCATGCGGTGGTCTCCTGCTGCGCGCGCCCCGGGGTGGGCGCGGCGATCGTGCTGATGGGCGGGTTCGCGGCGGACTGGCGTTCGATCCGGTTGACGATGGCCAGCGCGGCCAGCGCGGCGGCCTCGACGATGTCGGTGCTGCTGCCGTGGCCGCGCCAGTCGCGCGCGGCGTGGCGCGCGCTCAGCCGCGCGTGGCCCAGCGCGTCGGCGCCTTCGCCGAGCGCGTCGATCTGGAAGCGGGTGAGCGCCAGCGCCGTGCCGGTGGCGCGCTCGATCGCGCGCAGCGTCGCGTCCACGGGGCCGTCGCCGATTGCCGCCTCGCCGACCGCGTGGCCGTCGTCGTGGGCCAGCTTCACCGAGGCCGAGGCGCTGCCGCCGAAGTGCGAGCTGGCGTGCAGCTGCAGCAGGCGCCATGGGCCGGCGGCCTGCGGGTCGCGGCCCAGCGCCAGCGCTTCCAGGTCGTCGTCGTGCAGTTCGCGGCCGTGGTCGGCCAGCGTCTTGAAGCGGACGAAGATCGCGTCCAGCGCGGCGTCGTCCGGCGCATGGCCCAGCGCCTGCAGGCGCTGGCGCAGCGCGGCGCGGCCGGAGTGCTTGCCCAGCACCAGGCGGGTTTCGGCGCTGCCGACGTCCTGCGGGCGCATGATCTCGTAGGTGCCGCGGTGCTTGAGCATGCCGTGCTGATGGATACCCGACTCGTGGGCGAACGCGTTGGCGCCCACGATCGCCTTGTTGCGCGGCACCGTCTGGCCGGTCAGTTCGCTCAGCAGGCGCGAGGTGGGGTACAGCCGGCGGGTGTCGATGCGGGTGTCCACGCCGAACAGCGGTGCGCGCACCTTCAGCGCCATCACCACTTCCTCCAGCGCGGCGTTGCCGGCGCGCTCGCCGATGCCGTTGATGGTGCACTCCACCTGGCGCGCGCCCGCGCCCACCGCGGCCAGACTGTTGGCCACCGCCAGCCCCAGGTCGTCGTGGCAATGGCTGGAGAACACCACCGTGTCCGCGCCGCGCACGTGCTGGCGCAGGTAGCGGAACAGCGCGGCGATCTCGTCCGGCGTGGTGTAGCCCACCGTGTCCGGCGCGTTCAGCGTGCTGGCGCCGGCGGCCGCTGCGGCGCTGAACACCTCGGCGAGGAACTCGGGCTCGGTGCGCAGCGCGTCCTCGGCGGAAAACTCCACCTCGTGGCAGAAGCCGCGTGCCCGTTCGATCGCGCGCACCGCGGTGTCCAGCACCTGCGCCTGGCTCATGCCCAGCTTGTGCTCGCGGTGCAGCGGGCTGGTGGAGAGGAACAGGTGGATGCGCGAGCGGCGCGCAGCTTTCAACGCGCGCGCCGCGCTGTCGATGTCGCCGTCCTGGCAACGCGCCAGCGCGCACACCGTGGTGCTTTTCAGCGCGCCGGCGATTTCCGCAACCGCAGCAAAATCGTCCGGCGAGGCCTGCGGGAAGCCCGCTTCGAGGATGTCGACGCCGAGCGCCTCGAGCTGCTGCGCCATGCGCAGTTTCGCGCGCCGGTCCATCGAGAAGCCGGGTGCCTGCTCGCCGTCGCGCAAGGTGGTGTCGAAGATGCGCACGCGCCCGGCGACGACGTCGTCGTCGCTGGCGGGTACGTTCTGCTGGTCGGGGTTTTTCATCATGGCTCCGCTGTTTCGCGGCGCCGAAGGCACAAAAAAACCCCGCATCCGTTACCGGGTGCGGGGTTCTTCGGGTGTTTTCAGGTTTTTCTCATCTACCTGGACACATGCCCTCAGCCCGCACCTCCGTTGGTAATGAGGAGTACGAGTACGAGGGTAATAAGGAGCGTGCCGCCGAGCTGCAGCAGGCCGTCGACCGTCGCAAGACGGTTCATTTCGGCGATGCGGCAATGGCTGCTGCGCTGCGACATGGAACCGACCTTAGGGCACCTTGCATGGCGGCGTCAACAGTTTCATCTGAAATCTTTCGACGAGCCGGTTTTGGACGTCCAGATGGCCAGATGGACCAGGCGATGCGCACGCGCATGGCATCGCATGCGCCGCTACATCGCCAGCAGCCAGTCGCGCAGCGCGCGATCGCTGGCGGCCAGCGGCGCGGCGCTGGCGTTGCGTGCCAGCATTGCCGCCAGCGCCGGCGGTACGTCGAGCGGATGGCCGAGCAGCGGTTCCACCACGCTGTCGAACTTGGCCGGGTGCGCGGTGGCCACCACCGCCCACGGCGCGCTGTCGCCGTCCGCGCGCAGCCGGTCGAGCCGGTGCATTGCGGTGGCGGTGTGCGGGCAGAACACCTCGCCGTGCTCGCGGGCGTGGCGGGCGATGGTCTGGCGGATCGTCGCGTCGTCCACGCTGTGCGCCTGCAGCCGCCGGCGCAGGTCGGTTTCGTCGGGGAAACTCCAGCGCAGCCGCTCGAAGTTGCTGGGCGCGCCCACGTCCATCGCATTGGCGATCGTGGCGACCGCTTCGCGCGGCGCGTAGTCGGCGCCGGCGAAGAACTCGGGCAGGGTGGCGTTCGCGTTGCAGGCCAGCTGCACCTCGCCGACCGGCAGGCCGAGCTCGCGCACCCACAGGCAGGCCAGCGCGTTGCCGAGGTTGCCGGTGGGCACGATGAAGTTGAGCGGGGTGCCGTGCTCGCGCCACCCGTTCAGCGCGGCGTGCGCGTAATAGCTCATCTGCGGCAGCAGGCGACCGAGGCTGATGCTGTTGGCGGAGGACAGCGGCACGGCGCCTTGCAGCTCCGCGTCGTTGAGCGCGGCCTTGACCATGCGCTGGCAGTCGTCGAAGCGGCCAGCCACGCGCAGCGCGCTGACGTTGTCACCGAACGCGCCGAGCTGGTGCGCCTGCCGCGGCGAGACCCGCCCCTCCGGATACAGGATCACCACGCGCACGTTCGGCTGGCGATGGAACGCGGCGGCCACCGCCGCGCCGGTGTCGCCGGAGGTGGCGACCAGGATGGTCAGCGGCCGCGCGCCGGCGCGCGGCAGCCGGCGCAGGCAGGCGGCGAGGAAGCGCGCGCCGACGTCCTTGAACGCCGAGGTGGGACCGTGGAACAGCTCCAGCATCATGCCGTGCGGATGCGCCGGCAGCGTGCGCAGCGGTGTGTCGAAGGTGAACGCCTCGGCGCAGATCGCGGGCAGTTCGTCGGCCAGCACGTCGCCGGCGAAGAACGGCGCCAGCAAGGTGGCGGCGGTATCGGCCAGCGAGCCGTGCGGGTCGAATGCGGCCGGATCGAATCGCGGCAGGGCTTCCGGCACGTATAGCCCGCCGTCCGGCGCCAGCCCGGCGGCGATCGCCGCGCCGATCGACACTACCGGCGCCGCGCCGCGCGTACTCACGTAGGAGCCCGCTGGCGGGCGATGCTGTTGCTTTTGCGAATCCCGGTTCTCGACAGACGAACGTCCGGGCCTTCCGGCTTCAAGAGCATCGCCCGCCAGCGGGCTCCTGCAGGTGGGGCGGCGGGTCATGGCAGCACCTCGTCGAGGGCGTCGATCAGGCTGGCCGCCGGCCCCTCGATCGGCGACACCCATGCGTCGCTGTCCAGCCCGCCCTCGGCGAACGCGGCGCGCATCGCCACGCTGGCTGCCTCGGCGTCGGCGCGGTTGTCGTACCAGCCGAACACGCTGGGGCCGGCGCCGGAGATGCTGGCGCCGAGCGCGCGGTGGTCGAGCGCGGCCTGCTTCACCCGCGCGAAGTGCGGGATCAGCGGCGCGCGGCGCGGTTCCACCAGCACGTCCTTCAGGCCTTCGCGCACCAGCGCAGCGTCGCCGCGCCAGCAGCCGGCCAGCACCAGCGCGAGGTTGGCGCTCTGCGCCACGAACTCGCCGAGCGCGTAGTGACCGGCCAGCGCCGCGCGCGCCTTGCGCGTCTCCAGCACCGCGTGCGGATGCACCAGCGCGCAGTGCCATGCGGCGGGCACGTCGATGCGCAGCAGGCGTTCGTGGGTGGCGAGCACCAGGCCGCCGAGCAGCATCGAGCCGAGGTTGTCGCCGTGGCGGCTGCCGCTGGCCACCGCCTCGCCGTCCAGCGCGAAGCCGTACAGTGCCTCGCGCGGCAGCGGCTTGGGCAGCAGTGCGTTGGCGGCGATCAGCGCGGCTACGCACGAGGCCGCCGAGCCGCCCATGCCCGAACCGAGCGCGATGCCCTTGCGCAGGGTCAGCTCGAAACCGTGGCGCAGGCCCAGCGCCTTGCGCAGCGACAGCAGCGCGGTGCCGGCGGTGTTCGCGCGCGGATCGGTGGGCAGGTCGGTGACGCAGCCCGAGATCGACGCGATGCGCACCGCCGGTTCGTCGATGCGGCGCACCTGGGCGCGGTCGCCGGCGCCGGCCACGCTGTGGCCGAGCAGGTCGAAGCCGACGCCGACGTTGCCGACGCTGGCCGGCGCGAAGGCGCAGGCGGCTTGCGGGAGAGGGACGCGGCGCGGTGCAGCCATGGCGGGTTCCAGCAGGGAGGAATTCATGCGCGCGCCTCCAGCGACTCGGCGATGCGCAGCAGGTCGGCGAACACGCCGGCGGCGGTCACCTCCGGACCGGCGCCGGGGCCTTGCACGATCAGCGGATTATCGCAGTAGCGGCGGGTGCTGAACTGCACGATGTTGTCGGTGAGCCGGGTGTGCGCGAACGCGTGGCTGGCCGGCAGCACCTGCAGTCGCACGCTGGCGCGGCCGCGGCGGTCGAGCTGCGCGACGTGGCGCAGCACGCCGCCTTCGGCGCGCGCTTCGGCCAGTTTTGCCGCCATCGGCGCATCGAGTGCGTCGAGCCGCTGCATGAAGTCGTCGCGCGACAATCCGGCCAGCGCGCTTGGCACCAGGCTTTCCAGGTCGACCTCCTCCAGCGACAGCGGCCAGCCCGCCTCGCGCGCCAGGATCACCAGCTTGCGCGCCACGTCGAGGCCGGACAGATCGTCGCGCGGATCCGGTTCGGTGTAGCCCAGCGCATGCGCCTCGCGCACCAGCGCGGAGAACGGCTGGCGGCCGTCGTGGCGGTTGCACAGCCAGGCCAGCGTGCCGGAGAACATGCCGTCGACTGCGAGCAGCTCGTCGCCGGTGTCGAGCAGGTCGCGCAGGGTCTGCACCACCGGCAGCCCGGCGCACACGGTGGCCTCGTAGCGAAAGCGCGCGCCGCCGGTGCAGGCGGCGCGGATCGCCTGCCAGCGCGGCAGCGGGCCGCTGCCGGCCAGCTTGTTCGGCGTCACCACGTGCAGGCCGGCGGCCAGCCAGCGCGGGTAGTGCGCGGTCACCGCGTCGCTGGCGCTGCAGTCGATCAGCAGCGCGTGGCGGCCGTCGCTGCCGCGCACGTGTTCGGCGAACGCATCCAGGTCGTTCGGTCGCCAGATCTGCGCGCCGCCGTGGCGGGCGTTGAGCTCGGCGTCGTCGCAGTCCAGCCACATCCGTTTGCTGGCCACCACGCCGCACAGTTTCAGTTCCAGTGCGCTGTCGCGCAGCAGGCGCGGCTGCGCGGCGCGCAGTTGTTCCAGCAAGGCGCTGCCGACGCGGCCGGGGCCGATCACGCCCACCGCCAGCACGCGCTGCCGGGTCGTGCCGGTGCGGGCCATCGCCAGCGGCGGCAACGGGGAATGCTGGACTTGCTCGGGTGCACAGGTGATCACGACGGCCTCTCCGGTGGAGGCCCGTTCTCGCTGGCGTGTCGGTTTGGGCCGGCCCGCCTCGTCGAGGGCGGGCCGTTGCGTGGGGAAAATCAGCTACGCACGACGCTCCGCCCGGTACGGGTACCGGTGGTAATCGTGGTGGTGGCAATGGCGGCGCTGGCGCCGGCGCGCGTGGCCGTGCACCCGCGGCGAGGCGGGGCAGGATGCATGCGTGCTGGCGCGGCAAACGACGACATGGAACCGACACTAAGACCGATGCTGCACTGCGGTCAACAGGTGCATTTGCAACTTTCCGGCGCCGCGATGCCTGCGGCAGGTTGTCGCGGCAGGCCGGTTGCCGCCGGCCGATGCCGTTCGCGAGGCCTACAATTTGCCGGATGAACAGCTTCGTTTCACTGTGCCGGCGACTGCGTGGGCAGGCGCCGCGTGCGGCTTTCGCGTTGTTTGCGTTCGGCATGGGCAGCGTGGCGATGGCCGCCACGCCGCCGCAGGCCGGCGCCACCCCGGACGCACCCGACACCATGCAGCAGCGCGTGGCGGCTTGCACCAGCTGCCACGGCGCGCACGGCGCGGGCTCGGCGAACGACATGGGGATCCCGCGTCTGGCCGGCAAGCCGGCGGGCTACCTGCTGCAGCAGCTCGAATACTTCCAGACCGGCCAGCGCCGGCACGCGCCGATGGAATACGTGGTGCGCCAGCTGAGCCCGGCGTACCTGCGCGACATCGCCGCCTACTTCGCGCGGCAGGACGTGCCGTACCGCAAGCAGCCGGTACCGGCGGTATCGGCCGAGACCCTGCGCCGCGGCGAGCAGCTGGTGCTGCGCGGCGACTCGACCCGCGGCGTGCCCTCGTGCGTCAGCTGCCACGGCGACCGGCTCACCGGCGTGGAGCCGATGATGCCCGGCCTGATGGGCCTGTCCTACGACTATCTCAACACCCAGCTGGTGGCGTGGCGTACGCGCCAGCGCGCAGCCGAGGGCCCGTACTGCATGGGCGTGGTCGCCAACCGCATGCGCGAATCGGACATCGCCGCGGTGTCCGCATGGCTGGCCGGCCAGGAACCGCCGGCCGACATGCACCCGGTGCCGGCCAGCGCGCATACCGAACCGTTGCCGGGCTGGTGCGTGATGGCCAACAGCGGAGCAGGTCAATGAAGTGGTGGCGACGTGGCGGGTGGGTGCCGGCATTGCTGGTGGTGGCGGGGCTGGGCTGGTGGTACGTCGCATCCGGCGGCCAGCCGGCTGCCGCGCCGGCACAGCGTGAGGCGGATGCCGCGGCGCTGCGCGACCCGGCGTTGATCGCGCGCGGCGAATACCTTGCCACGCTGGGCGATTGCGCCGCCTGCCACACCGCGCAGGGCGGCCAGCGCTACGCCGGCGGCCGCTCGCTGGGCACGCCGTTCGGCGAGGTGCCGGCACCGAACATCACGCCCGACCCGGACACCGGCATCGGCGCGTGGAGCTTCGACGATTTCTGGCGCGCGCTGCACGAAGGCAAGGGGCGCCAGGGCGAACTGCTGTATCCGGTGTTCTCCTACACCTCGTTCACCAAGGTGAGCCGCGACGACGCGCTGGCGATCTTCGCCTACCTGAAGTCGCTGCCGCCGGTGCGGCGGCCGGATGCGGAGCTGGGGCTGGAGTTTCCCTACAACGTGCGCAGCAGCCTGGTGGCATGGCGCGCGCTGTACTTCAAGCCGGGCGAGTTCAAGCCCGATCCGGCGAAGTCGTCCGCGTGGAACCGCGGCGCCTACCTGGTGCAGGGCCTGGGCCACTGCAACGAGTGCCACACCACGCGCGACGCGCTCGGCGGCATCGAGCCGGACCGCCACCTCAGCGGCGGGCAGATCCCGCAGCTGGGCTGGTACGCGCCGGACCTCAGCACGCAGGCCGGCGGCGGCCTCGCCGGCTGGCGCGCGCAGGACATCGTCGACCTGCTGAAGACCGGCCAGTCGGCCAAGGGCACCGCGTTCGGACCGATGGCCGATGTGGTGCGCCTGAGCACCCAGCACATGAGCGACGCCGACCTGCAGGCAGTGGCCGTCTATCTGCAGTCGCTGCCGCCGCGCGCGCCGGCAGCGCCGGCGCCGTTCAAGCGCGCCGCCAGCCACGAGCAGGGCGGCCAGCTCTACGCGCAGCACTGCGCCGACTGCCACGGCAAGGACGGCCGCGGCGTGGCTGGCGTCTATCCGCCGCTGGACGGCAACACCTCGGTCACCGAACCGACCGGCATCAACGCGATCCGCAGCGTGCTGCTCGGCGGCTTCGCCCCGGCCACCGCCGGCAATCCGCAGCCGTACTCGATGCCGCCGTTCGCGCAGTCGCTCAGCGACCAGGACGTCGCCGCGGTGGTCGGCTACATCCGCCAGTCGTGGTCGAACCAGGCCGGCGCGGTGCAGGCCGCCGACGTCGGCAACTACCGCAACACGCCGGTCGACTGAGCGGCCGCCTCGGCGCAGGGCCGGTACTCCCGATGCCGCGCACCGGGCCTGCTGCACGCGTGCGCCGGTGTGCCCTGGTTCGCGCGATGGCGGTGCACTGCGGCATCCGAACGCAGTCGCCGGGCGGCGCGGATTGACGTGGGTCATGGCAGGCGTACCGGTGCGCCAGCACGCTGCACGGGATAGCCATCCAGCGCTTGCCCACCACGGTCTCCGGCATGATCCAGCTCAGCTACAGCACCTTCGGTCTCACCCAGCTGCCGTTCCTGCAGGCCATCGACGCAGTGGCCCGGGCCGGCTACGCGGGGATCGAGCTGTCCTTCCACCGCGAGCAGTTCAATCCCTTCAACCTCGACGACGCCGACCTCGACGCCGTGCGCACGCGGCTGCACGCGGCGCGGATCGTGCCGGCCTGCGTGGCCACCGCCTCGCATTTCTTCACCCCGTCGCGGCCGCACGAGCCGTCGCTGATGTCACTCGACGTGGCCGGGCGCAAGCGCCGCATCGACCTGGTCAAGCGCGGCATCCGCGTGGCGCGCCGGCTGGGCGTGAAGCTGGTCACCTTCGGCAGCGGCTTCCTGCGCGAGGAGCACGTGCGCCAGCCGCAGGTCGATCCGGGCGAGCTGCTGGCCGACGGCATCCGCGAATGCCTGCGCGAGATCCGCGGCGACGAGGACATCACGCTGCTGATCGAGCCCGAGCCGGGCATGTACATCGAGACGCTGGCGCAGGGGCTGGCGCTGATCCGTGCGGTCGGATCGCCGCGCTTCGCGCTGCACATCGACATCTGCCACGCCTACTGCTCCGAGCCGGACTACATCGGCGCGCTGGCGCAGGCGGCGCCGCACGCCCGCTACCTGCACATCTCCGACGCGCGCGAGGGACGCAACCTGCGCATCGTGCAGGACGATGCCGTGCCGGAGCTCGACCTCGATGCCGCCAGCGCGCTGGTCTATTTTCCCGACACGGCGGACTACCTGCTGCTCGATCGCCGCCATCCGCTGTACTTCGCCGACCGCGCGCCCGACCCGGCGCGGCGCCGGCGCATCGACGCCCTGCTGGCGCAGGCCGGCATCGACGGGCCGGCGGGCCTGGTCGACTACGGCAACCTGTACGCCGGCGCCTCGCCGCTGGACGACGAGATCTTCACCTACCTGATCTCGGTGCCGGGGCTGAGCTTCGACGTGCTCGAGCGGGCCCGGCCGATCGTCGCCCACCTGCGCGGCGTGCGCGGCCCCGCGCTGTTCGAGCGGATGGTCGCCAACACGCGCACCGGCATCGTGCATTTCCACGAGATTCCCGGCGAAGGCACGCTGGACCTGGCCGCCAGTTTCCAGGCGCTGAACACGCACGGCTTCGACGGCTTCGGCTCGGTCGAGCTCTACCACCACGTCGAGGGCTGGCAGCAGGCCCTCGACGCCAGCTACCGCCACCTGGCCGCGATCGCGCAGCCGGCGTGAATGACCAGCCGTTCCATCGGGCAACCGCCATGATCGACTTCGAGGCACTGGGCTGGCGCAGCGACACCGTCGGCGAACTGGACCACCGCTTGCTGAAAGCGCCCAGCGTCAAGCTGCGCGGCGCCCGCGCGGGCACTGCCGGCGACGTCGTCTACAGCATCGACCTGCGCCTGCGCCGGCCGAACGCCGACGCCTGCCTGTCCAGCACCGAGGCGCACTCGATCGAGCATTTCCTGCTGGAAGGCTTCCAGCGCCTGCTGCCGCGGCATTTCATCGGCATCGGCGTGATGGGCTGCCAGACCGGTTTCTACCTCACCCTGCTCGGCGAGGGCCGCCGGGCCGTCATCGAGGACGCGCTCGGGGTCATCCTCGAAGGCGTGCTCGAAGCCGACGCCGTGCCATACGCGCGCGTCGACCAGTGCGGCCACTGGCGCCACCACGACCTGGCCCGCGCGCAAGCCGTCGCGCGCGAGGTGCTGGCGCAGCGTGCGGCGTGGGGCGACGTCGCATGAGCGCCACGCCGGGCGCGCGCTGGCAGGTCAGCGCCACGCGCCGCATCGAGTACGACCTGTGCAACGTGGCCGACGTGTTCGATCCGCGCAGCGACGCGCTGCTGTCGATGGGCCGCGTGCACGAGGGGCGCCGCTTCGTGGTGGTCGACGAGTGCGTGCACGCGCACCACGGCGAGCGCATCCGCGCCTACTTCGCGCAGCACCGGGTCGACGCCCGCATCATTACCCTGCCGGGCGGCGAGGACGGCAAGTCGCTAGAGGCGTGGCTCTCGGTGCTGCGCGAGCTGGACGGCTTCCCGATCCATCGCCGCGACGAACCGGTGATCGCCATCGGCGGCGGCGTGCTCACCGACGTGGTCGGCTACGCGGCGGCCAGCTACCGCCGCGGCGTGCCGCACCTCAAGGTGCCGACCACGCTGATGGGTTACGTCGACGCCGCGGTGGGGATCAAGACCGGGATCAACTTCAACGACCGCAAGAACCGCCTGGGCAATTTCGAGCCGCCGCGCCGGGTGCTGCTCGATCGCAGCCTGCTGCGCACCTTGTCGCCGCGCCACCTGCGCAACGGCCTGTGCGAGATCGTCAAGCTGGCGGTGATTCGCGACGCCGCGCTGTTCGGCCTGCTGGAGCAGCACGGCGCGGCTGCGCTGGCGACGGCGTTCCAGGACGTGCGCGGCGGCGACATCCTCGACTGCGCCATCGGCGGCATGCTGGAAGAGCTGGCGCCGAACCTGCACGAGGAAGAACTGGCGCGCAAGGTCGACTTCGGCCACACCTTCAGCTACGGCCTGGAAACCCGGCACGGGGACGACCTGCTGCACGGCGAGGCGGTGCTGCTGGACATCCTGGTGTCGACCGCGATCGCGCGGCGGCGCGGCCTGCTCGGCGCCGCCGCGGCCGAGCGGATCTTCGGCCTGGTCGAGCGCCTGCAACTCGCCCCCGAGTTCGCCCTGCTCGACGCCGAACTGATGTGGCAGTCGCTGCTCGACCGCATCGAGCACCGCAACGGCCAGCAGCGCGTGCCGCTGCCGGCGGCAATCGGCGAGTGCGTGTTCGTCAACGACATCGCGCGCGCGGAAATCGAAGCATCCATCCACACCTTGCATGAGCGGACCACGACAGACCATGACCGAATCGCCGAATGTTGATGCCGCGGAGATCGCCCACTTCAACCGCATCGCCCAGCTGTGGTGGGACCCGCACGGCAAGATGGGGCAGCTGCACGCGATCAACGAGCTGCGCCTGCGCTTCATCACCGAGCGCATCGGCGTGCCCGCGCCGCGCATCGTCGACGTGGGCTGCGGCGGCGGCATCCTGGCCGAGGCGCTGGCCCGCACCGGCGCGCGGGTGACCGGCATCGACCTGTCGCGGATGTCGCTGGAGATCGCCCGCCAGCATGCCGAGCGCGGCGGGCTTTCCATCGACTATCGAGAGCTCGACGCGGAGACCCTCGCGCGCGACGAGCCCGGCAGCTTCGACGCCGTCACCTGCATGGAGATGCTCGAGCACGTGCCGCACCCGGAGCAGGTCATCGCCGCCTGCGCCACCCTGCTCAGGCCCGGCGGCGTGGCGTTCTTTTCCACCATCAACCGCACGTTCAAGGCGTTCGCCTTCGCCATCGTGGCCGGCGAGTACATCCTGGGCCTGCTGCCGCGCGGCACCCACAGCTACCGCAAGCTGATCCGGCCGGCGGAGATGCGCGCGTGGGCCGCCGCCGCGGGGCTCGGCTTCGAGGCGGTGGACAGCCTCATGTACAACCCGCTGACGCGCCGGTTCCGCGTCGCGCCGAACCGCGCCGACATCAACTACATGGCCTGCTTCGCCAGGAAAGGCTGAAACCCATGCAGCGTTTTCTCGCCCTGTCGCGTTCCGTCCACGGCGTGCTCGACATCGCCATGCCCGGTTTCGTCGCGCTGCTGTGGCTGGGGCACTTCCCGTCGTGGCCCGTGCTGGCGCTGTGCCTGGCGACCGCGCTGGCCGGCTATACGGCCATCTACGCGCTGAACGACCTGATCGGGGTGCACGACGACAAGGAAAAGGTCGCCGGCGGGATCAAGCCGGGCTATGCGGTGGAAGCTTCCGCCATGCGTTACCCGCTGGCGCAGAACCTGATCAGCATGAAGGGCGCGCTGGCCTGGTTCGGCTGCTGGTTCGCGCTGGCCGTGCTCGGCACCTGGCTGCTGAACCCGAAGATCCTGCTGATCGTGTTCGCCGCGGCGGCGCTGGAGGTGCTTTACGTCAAGCTGCTCAAGGTCACCTGGTGGCGCACCGTGGTCAGCGGCCTGGTCAAGTCGGCCGGCCCGGTCGCCGCCGTGTTCGCGGTGATCCCCGCGCCGTCGTGGCCGTGGCTGCTGGTGCTGCTGGGCTGGCTGATGCTGTGGGAAATCGGCGGGCAGAACATCCCGGCCGACTGGAACGACCTGGAGGAGGACCGCCGCATCGGCGCGCGCACCATTCCGCTGGTTCTTGGCCTGCGCACCGCCAGCGTACTGGTGGCGATCAGCCTGGTCCTGGCCGTGCTGGCCAGCGCGCTGCTGCCGCGCATGTCGCCGCTGGCGGGCGGCTGGCCGTTCCAGCTGGCCATCCTCGCCGCCGGCGCCGGCCTGCTGCTGCCGCCGGCGATCGGGCTCGCGCGCACGCTGGACGGCCGCCAGGCGGCGCGCCTGTTCGACCGCGCCAGCCTGTATCCGCTGGCGCTGCTGGCGATCGTCACGGTGTTCGTGCTGATCCGCTGAGGCCGGCGGCGAAACGCCCAGGCCGGGGGCACGCGGTCGATGGCTCGTCTTCCGGAACGCGGCGCCAGGACAGGTGGGCCGCGCGCGGCCGACGGCCGGGATGCGTCCACGCGATCGCTGCCGCCGGGCGGCAGCTGCAGGGATCAGTCGGCCTCGCGATCGTCCTCGATGGCGCGATGCGCCCCGTGCGCCGCGTAGCGCTGCGCCACCACCGCGCACACCATCAGCTGCAGCTGGTGGAAGATCATCAGCGGCAGCACCAGTGCGCCGAGGCCGCCGAGCTGGCCGGCGAACAGGATCTTCGCCATCGGGATGCCGCTGGCCATGCTCTTCTTGGAGCCGCAGAACACGATGGTGATCTCGTCCTCGCGCGAAAAGCCGAGCCGGCGCGCGGCCCAGGTCAGCGTGGGCATCACCAGCGCCAGCAGCAGTGCGCACATCGCCAGCGTGGCGAGCAGCGCGGAGGCCGGCGTGTCGCGCCACAGGCCGCCGACCACCGCGGCGCTGAACGCGGTGTACACCACCAGCACGATGGTGCCCTGGTCGGAGTAGCCGAGCAGCGGCTTGTGGCGATCGACCCAGCCGCCGATCCGGCGCCGCGCGGCGTGGCCCAGCGCGAATGGCAGCAGCAGCTGCAGCATGATGTCCAGCACGCCGTGCCACGCGACGCTGCTGCCGCGGCTGGCCAGCAGCAGGCCGACCAGCAGCGGGGTCAGCACGATGCCGATCAGGTTCGACATCGACGCGCTGACCACCGCGGCGGGCACGTTGCCGCCGGCGATCGAGGTGAACGCGATCGAGGACTGCACCGTGGACGGCAGCGTGCACACGAACAGCACGCCGAGATAGAGCTGCGGTGTCAGCAGCGCGTGCCCCAGCGGCTGCAGCGCCAGCCCGAGCAGGGGGAACAGCGCGAAGGTGCTGGCGAACACGGTCAGGTGCAGCCGCCAGTGGGTGAGGCCCTGCATGATCGCCGCGCGCGGCAGCTTGGCGCCGTGCAGGAAGAACAGCAGCGCGATCGCCGCGTCGGTGATCGCGTCGGCCACCCGCGCGGCCTCGCCGCGGCAAGGCAGCAGCGACGCCAGCGCCACGGTGGCGAGCAGGGCAAGCGTGAAGTTGTCCGGCCGAACGCGACGCCACGACATATGCGGCAGCTCAATCCAGCCCGCAGTGCTTGCGGCGCCGGTGCTTCCACCACAGCCCCAGTGCGAGCAGCGCGAGGAAGCCGAGCAGTACCCACAGGCTGCTCTGGCCGCGGTGCATCCATGTCACCAGCCACTCGTGGTTGTCGGCGCCGAAATAGCCCAGGTAGACCCAGAACGGCACGCTGATCAGCGCCGCCAGCGTGTCGATCAGCAGGAAGCGCAGGAACGACACCCGGTGGGTGGTGCCGGCGGTGAGGTAGACGGTGGTGCGCATGCCGGGCAGGAAGCGCGCGAAGAACAGCATGCGGTTGCCGTACTGGTCGAACTTCTCCTGCACCTTGACGTAGCGCGCGGGGGTCAGCACGCGCGCCACGAAGCGCCACCGGAGGATGCGCGCGCCGTAGTGGTGGCCGAGCAGGAAGATCGCCGAGTCGCCCAGCAGCACGCCGAACATCGTCAGCGCGACCATCGCGTGCACGTTGGCGTAGCCCAGGCCGGCGATCACGCCGCCGGCGACCAGCGTGATGTCCTCCGGCAGCGGCAGGCCGGCGCCGCAGATCATCAGCGCGATGAACACGGCCACGTAGCCGTTCTCGGTGAAGATCGTCACCAGTTGCTGCAGCAGGTCCATCAGTGTCCTTGCGCTTCATGCGGGGCGCGCCCGGCCGCGGCCGGGCATGATCCCACAGCCCGACGGAGTCCGGCGGCAGACGCGGTGCTGGCGGACAGGCGGCGCGCCATCGCGGTCAGGCCGAGGCTACCGGCGGCCGCACGCGGGCGGCCAGCAGTTCGCGCAGCTCCGCCTTCTCGGCGTTTTCCAGCTTGCCTTCGCGGCTCTTCGCGGTGAGCGCGTCGCGGCGCTGGGTGATGGCCTGGTTCTCCATCCGCGCCAGCGCGTCGAAGAATTCGCTGCGCTGCGCCTCGGGCTCGCCCACCGCCAGCGCCGCCATCAGCTTCTGCAGCGAGGGATACTCCGGCCGCTCGGCGAAGTGCTCCACCAGCATCGCGGAATTGATGCCGGGACGCGCGCGGGCGAGATCGAGCAGCTCGGCCAGCAGCTCGACGCCGGGCTTGTCCAGGCGCAGGAAGCGGTAGGGCTTTTCCACCTGGTCGGCCATGCCCGGCTGCGCCAGCAACAGCGAGATCGCGCTGCGCACCAGGCTGCGTTGCACGGCGGTGGGTCGCTGCACGGCGCGCTGCGCAGCCGGATCGGCCTGCAGCACGGCGCGTGCGCCGCTGCGCTTTTCCAGTTCCTGCGCCATCAGGTCGCGGAACGCGCCATCGGGCAGCCTGGCGATCAGCGGCCGCGCGCGCTCGGCCAGCCGGGCGCGGCCGTCGAGGCTGGCCATGTCGACGTCATGCGACAGCTCGTTGAAGAAGTAGTCGGACAGCGGCATCGCTGCCTTGATGCGCTGCTCGAAGCCGGCCTTGCCTTCCTGGCGCACCAGCGAATCCGGATCCTCGCCGTCGGGCAGGAACAGGAAATAGGCCTGGCGGCCGTCGCGCAGCCGCGGCAGCGCCGATTCCAGCGCCTTCCACGCGGCGGCGCGGCCGGCGCGGTCGCCGTCGAAGCAGAACACCACGTCCGGCGCGGCGCGGAACAGCACCTCGGTGTGTTCCGGTGTGGTCGCGGTGCCCAGCGTGGCCACCGCGATCGGCAGCCCGGCCTGGTGCAGCGCGATCACGTCCATGTAGCCCTCGACCACCACGATGCGCTCCAGCTTCGGGTTGGCCTGTTTCACCTGCCACAGCGCGAACAGCTCGCGGCCCTTGTGGAACAGCGGGGTCTCGGGCGAATTGAGGTACTTCGGGCCATCACTTTTGCGCGCGTCCTGCGCGCGAGGATCAAGAACCGGCGATCCCTCGCCGGACTTTTCAATAATTCTCCCGCCGAACGCGATCACCCGGCCGCGGCGGTCGAGGATCGGGAACATCAGCCGCTCGCGGAAGCGGTCGTACTTGCTGCCGCGTTCGTTCGACGCGACCATGCCCGCCTCGTTCAGCAGCTCCATCCGCCGCGGCGTGTTGCCCAGCGCCTTGATCACGCCGTCGTAGCCGGCCGGCGCCCAGCCGAGGCGGAAGCGCCTGATCGTCTCCGCATCCAGCCCGCGCTTCTTGCAGTACGCCTGGGCGTCGGCGCTGCGCGGCAGCTCGCCCTCGTACCAGGCGGCGGCGGCGTCGAGCAGGGCGTACAGGTCGGTCTTGTCCTCGCGCGGGCGCTCGTCGCGGCCGCCTTCGCGCGGCACGGTGAGCCCCACCGTCTGCGCCAGCTCCTCCACCGCGTCCGGGAATTCCAGCCGCTCGTAGTCCATCAGGAACTTCACCGCGCTGCCGTGCGCGCCGCAGCCGAAGCAGTGGAAGAACTGCTTGGCCGGGCTGACGTAGAACGAGGGCGTGCGCTCGTTGTGGAACGGGCAGCAGGCGGTCCATTCGCGCCCGGCCTTCTTCAGCGGCACGCGCCGCTCGATCACGTCGACGATGTCGACGCGGGCAAGCAGTTCGTCGATGAAGCTGTCGGGAATCAGGCCGCGCATAGACCGCCTAGTCTAGTCGGTCGCCGCCGGGTAGGCTCGGGCGGATTGTGCCGGACTGAGGCGAAATGCCGCAGCCAGGGCGGCAAGCAAGCCTAGAACAGGCTGATCACGCCGATCAGCGCCAGCACGGCCAGCAGGAACAGGATCACGAAGCACGCGAACAGCACTTTGGCGATGGTGGCGGTGACTCCGGCAACCCCGCCGAAGCCGAGCCAGCCAGTGACCAGCGAAATGACGGCAAAGATGATGGCCCACTTCAGCATGCCTTTCTCCTGCAGCGACGATCGCCCGTGCGGCGGCAGCCGCGGGTCACGACGTTTGTAGCGGGGCTGGCGTGAACGCAATGCATGGCGCCTTGCCAGTGCGGGCGCGGCGCGGCAAGCTTCCAGGCCGGCGCCGGGAGTGACGAATCATGCTGATCAGTACGGTGATGATGCTCAGGCAGCGCGCGATCGTGCGCGCGTTCGAGCGGGCCGCCGCCACTACCGCGGCAACCGCCTGCACGGCGCAGCAGCTGGAACTGAAACCCGGCATGGCCTGGCATCAGCTGGTGAGCCATGCGGTGCTGCGTTGCCCGGGCGAGGGCCGCTGGTTCCTCGACGTGGCGAACTGGCAGCGGTTGCGGCGGCGTCGCCATCGCATCGCGCTGGCCGTGGTCGCCGGCGTGCTGGTGCTGCTGGGCTTGCTGCTCGTGGCCGGCACGCTCAGCCGGCCAGGCGCGCCTTGATCTTGCCCGAGACCACGCCCATGTCGGCGCGGCCGGCAGCCTTGTCCTTCACTGCGGCCACCACCTTGCCCATGTCGCGCGGCGAGCTGGCGCCGGTGGCGGCGATCGCGGCGGTGATCAGCGCGTCGATCTCCGCATCGTCGAGCTTGGCCGGCAGGTAGCTCTCGATCACCGTCATCTCGGCGCGCTCGACCTCGGCCAGGTCCTCGCGGCCGGCGGCGGCGTACTGGCTGACCGAGTCCTTGCGCTGCTTCAGCATTTTCTCCAGCACGGCCAGCACCTGCGCGTCGTCCAGCACGATCCGCTCGTCCACCTCGCGCTGCTTGATCGCCGCCAGCATCAGCCGGATCACGCCCAGCCGCTGCTTGTCGCCGCCGCGCATGGCGGTCTTCATGTCTTCGGTGATCTGCTGCTTGAGGGTCATGGCGAAGGCCTCGGGGATCGGGTAGGTGATTCTACGGAAACGACAAAGCCGGCGTTGTCCCTGGGGACAACACCGGCCGATGTCGAATCCGGAGTGCTTGCGGCGGCTGCGAGAACCCGCGCCGACCGTGTTTCCTGCATGCGCCGCGTGAAGACGCGGGCGGCCCGCCGGCGAACGACGAGCGGAAACTCAGTACAGGCGGACCTTGCGCGAGACGTCGCGCGACAGCCGGCGCAGGTGGCGCTTCACCGCAGCGGCGCGCTTGCGCTTGCGTTCCTGGGTCGGCTTCTCATAGAACTCACGCTTGCGCGTTTCGGCCAGGACGCCGGCCTTTTCGCAGGTACGCTTGAAACGACGCAGTGCGATCTCGAACGGCTCGTTCTCGCGAACTTTTACGTTGGGCATGGAAACTCCGAGTGGTAATCTGCCCCGCTGGCGGGACTGTTGGGTAGAGCGAGCCGCGAATTATACCGTGCAAACCGACAAATTTTCAAAGCCCGTGCTGGGCATCGAGAGCTCCTGCGACGAGACCGGCGTGGCCGTGCTGCGCTGGGAACCGGACGCGCCGGGCCGCGGCCTGCTGGCGCACACCCTGTACAGCCAGATCAAGCTGCACGCCGACTACGGCGGGGTGGTGCCGGAACTGGCCAGCCGCGACCACGTGCGCAAGCTGCTGCCGCTGATCCGCGAGGCGCTGGCCCAGGCGGGCCTGGGCGTGCGCGACCTGGGCGGGGTGGCCTATACCGCCGGCCCCGGCTTGGTCGGCGCCCTGCTGGTCGGCGCCTCTGTCGGGCGCGCGCTGGCCTGGGCGCTGGGCGTACCGGCGATCGGGGTGCACCACATGGAAGGCCACCTGCTGGCGCCGCTGCTGGAGGCCGATCCGCCCGAGCCGCCGTTCGTGGCCCTGCTGGTCTCCGGCGGGCATTCGATGCTGGTCGAGGTGCAGGCGATCGGCCGCTACACGATCCTGGGCGACACCCTGGACGATGCTGCCGGGGAGGCGTTCGACAAGACCGCCAAGCTGATGGGCCTGCCGTACCCCGGCGGCCCGGCGCTGGCGAAATTGGCCGGGCAGGGCACCGCCGGCGCGTTCCGCTTCTCCCGCCCGATGACCGACCGGCCGGGGCTGGATTTCAGCTTCTCCGGCCTGAAGACCCAGGTGCTGCTGGCCTGGCAGCAGTCCGACCGGGGCGAGCAGACCCGCGCCGACATCGCCCGCGCGTTCGAGGAGGCGATCGTCGACACGCTGGTCATCAAGTGCCGCCGGGCACTCGCGGCCAGCGGCACACAGCGGCTGGTGATCGCCGGCGGCGTGGGCGCGAACCGCCACCTGCGCGCCGAGCTGGCCAGGGCCGGCGAGAAGGACGGTTTCCGGGTGTATTTCCCGCGACTGGACTTCTGCACCGACAACGGCGCGATGATCGCGCTGGCCGGCGCGATCCGGCTCGCCGGCGGCCAGCAGCAGGATGAAACGGTGCAGGTGCGCCCGCGCTGGGACCTGCAGAGCCTGCCCGCGGCGTAGGGATGCGTGGCATCGTCCCGTATGGCCATGGCGCAGGAGCCCGCTCGCGGGCGATGCGCTGCCTTGCGAATCCCGAATCCCCATCCTGCCCCCGGGAGCATCGCCCGCGAGCGGGCTCCTGCAGGTGTGCGCGGGGGGTGATTCACCACTGCGTGCGGCCGGGCAGCAGGCCCTTCAGCTCCACTTCGGTCAGGTTGCGCCACTGGCCGAGCTTGAGATGGCCGAGCTTAACGTTGTCGATGCGCACGCGGCGCAATTGCGTCACGCGGTAGCCGAATGCGGCAGCCATCAGGCGGATCTGCCGGTTCAAACCCTGGGTCAGCACGATGGCGAAGCCGAACTTGGCGATGCGGCGGGTGCGGCAGGGCTTGGTCATCTGGCCGTGCACGCGCACGCCGCGCGCCATGCCGGCCAGGAACTCGTCGGTGACCGGCTTGTTCACCGCCACCAGGTATTCCTTCTCGTGGTGGTTCTCCGCGCGCAGGATCTCGTTGACGATGTCGCCGTTGCTGGTCAGCAGGATCAGCCCTTCGGAATCCTTGTCCAGCCGGCCGATCGGGAAGATCCGCTGCGGGTGGTCGACGAAGTCCGCGATGTTGCCTGGCACGCTCTGGTCAGTGGTGCAGGTGATGCCCACCGGCTTGTTCAGCGCGATGTAGACCGCCTTCTTCGCCGCCGGCGTGGCGGCCAGGAGGCGCGCCTTGACGATCTCGCCGTCCACCCGGACCTCGTCGCCCTCCAGCGCCTTGGCCCCGGTGCCGACCACCTCGCCGTTGATGGTGACGCGCCCGGCGAGCAGCAGCTCGTCCGCCTCGCGGCGCGAGCACAGGCCGGCTTCGCTGATGTACTTGTTGACGCGCATGGCTCGGGCCGGGAGTCGGGATTCGGAATGGACAAGTGCCGGGCGGCGCGTGCCCGCGGGACGGGCCTTTGCCGACCCCGGTTCTTACGATCGCAAGCCGACGCCGCGCTCGAGCAGCTGCAGCGCCACCACGGACAGCGCCGCCACGAAGCCGAGCATCACCACGAAGGCCCAGCCCACGTGCACGTCGCTGATGCCGAGCACGCCGTAGCGGAACGCGTTGACCATGTACAGGATCGGATTGGCCCGCGAGATCGCCTGCCACGGTTCGCCCAGCATGTTGATCGAGTAGAACACGCCGCCGAGGTAGGTCAGCGGGGTGAGGATGAAGGTGGGCACCAGCGCGATGTCGTCGAACTTCTTCGCGTACACCGCGTTGACGAAGCCGGCCAGCGAGAAGATGGTGGCGCCCAGCAGCACCGAGGCGAAGGTGATCAGCGGGTGCATCACGTGCAGGTCGGTGAAGAACAGCGCGATGACCAGCACCAGCACGCCGACCACCAGGCCGCGTACCACCGCGCCGGCGACGTAGCCGGCCAGGATCACCCAGTTCGGCATCGGCGACACCAGCATCTCCTCCACCGCGCGGCTGAATTTGGCGCCGAAGAACGAGCTGGAGATGTTGCCGTAGCTGTTGGTGATGATGCTCATCATCACCAGGCCCGGCACGATGTACTGCATGTAGCTGAAACCGCCCTGGACGGTGCCGATGCGGCTGCCGATCAGCTTGCCGAAGATCACGAAGTACAGCGTCATGGTGATCGCCGGCGGGATCAGCGTCTGCGTCCAGATGCGCATGATGCGCACGATCTCGCGGCGCAGGATGGTGTTCAGGGCGACCAGGTTGGCGGCGGCGTTGCGGCTCATGCGGCGCGCTCCCGGCCCGGCGCGTGCCGGCCGCTCTCCACCAGCCGCACGAACAGTTCCTCCAGCCGGTTGGTCTTGTTGCGCATCGAAGTCACCGTGATGCCGTGCATGGACAGCGTGGCGAACAGCGAGTTGAGATCGTGCGAGCGGGCCATCTCGGCCTCCAGCGTGTGGTCGTCGCGGCGGCGCAGGGCGACGTTGGAAATGCTCGGCAGCGTGGTCGGGATGGCGGTCACGTCGAGCACGAAGGTCTCCACGTCCAGCGTCGCCAGCAGGCGCTTCATGCTGGTGTTCTCGACGATGCTGCCGTGGTCGATGATCGCGATGTTGCGGCACAGCTGCTCGGCTTCCTCCAGGTAATGCGTGGTGAGGATCACCGTGGTGCCGGCCGCATTGATGGCGCTGACGAACTGCCACATCGAGCGGCGGATCTCGATGTCCACGCCGGCGGTGGGCTCGTCGAGGATCAGCAGCCTGGGTTCGTTCATCATCGCGCGGGCGATCATCAGCCGGCGCTTCATGCCGCCGGACAGCGTGCGCGCCTGGTCCTGCGCCTTGTCCCACAGGCGCAGCTCCTTCAGGTATTTCTCCGCGCGCTCGGCGGCGATCCTGCGCGGGATGCCGTAGAAGCCCGCCTCGTTCACGCAGATGTCGAATGGCTTCTCGAACTGGTTGAAGTTGATCTCCTGCGGCACCAGGCCGATCAGCTTCATCGCTTCGCTGCGTTGCCGGTTCACCGAGATGCCGAACACCCGCGCGTCGCCGGAGGTGGCGTTCACCAGCGAGGAGAGGATGCCGATCAGGGTGGACTTGCCGGCGCCGTTGGGGCCGAGCAGGGCGAAGAAGTCGCCGGGCTGCACGGTCAGGCTGATGCCCTTCAGCGCCTCGACGCCGTTGCCGTAGGTCTTGCGCAGGTTGTCGACGACGAGCGCCGGGGCCGTATCTGGGGACTGCGGGGACATGGGCTGCACCGAAGGAGTTAGCCCTTATTATAGCGGGCTACCTCCCGCCGTCCGGCCCTGCCGGACGGCACACACCGTTTCCGGAAACCCTCCATGGCCGACCACTTCCAGCTCCGTCTCGTCGACAGCCGCATGCTCGCGCCCTCGGTGCGCCACATGGTGTTCGAGCGCGTCGACGGCCAGCCATTGGCGTTCCAGCCCGGCCAGTTCCTGCAGGTGCACTTCAACTACGACGACGGCACGGCGACCAAGCGCAGCTACTCGGTGGGCACCGTGGGCGACGGCAGTTCGCCGGTGCAACGCATCGAGATCGCGGTGAGCTACGTCGACGGCGGCGCGGCGACCAAGCTGCTCGGCGAGCTGCCGGTCGGCGGGGTGATCGACGCCAGCGGCCCGTACGGCCGCTTCTGCCTGCAGGAAACCGACCGCCACCCGCGCTACCTGCTGCTGGCCACCGGCACCGGCGTCACTCCGTACCGCGCGATGCTGCCGCAGATCGAAAAACTGTTGGCGCAAGGCGGCCGCGAAGTGGTGCTGCTGTACGGCGCCCGCAACGAAGCCGAGCTGCTCTACGGCGAGGAGTTCGAGGCGTTCGGCCGGACCCACCCCGGCTTTGCCTTCCATGCCTGCCTCAGCCGCGAGGCCCGCGCGCTGCCCCGTCCCACCGATCGCTACGGCTACGTGCAGAACGTGCTGGCCGAACTGGCCCCGCATGCCGATCGCGACATCGCCTACCTGTGCGGCAACCCCAACATGGTCGACGCCGCCTTCAACGCGCTGAAGGAATCGGGCCTGCCGGTGTCGCAGATCCGCCGCGAGAAATACATCTCCTCGCGCTGATAAAGCTGGCCGCTTTCGCGCCGATATGACATCTGGCTCGGCCCCACGCCAAGGGGGACGGCCGGCGGCGGTGCTTCCCTGCGCGCGTAGCCTCACGCGCAAATCACGCGGTACGGGGTAAATCGACGATCCGACAGGTGGCTGCGGCGAAATTCGGTCCCGACCCGCCATTAGCGTGACGTTCGTCACGTTTTTCGGCATTGGCGGGCTCAAGCCGGTAAAGCTCGGGCGAAGCGCGCCGAAAGCCACTCAAGGAACCCCGTCATGGCCGGGGCACCTGGAGAGGTGAAGGGAATGAAATGGTCAGTCGGTTTATGGGCGGGGCGTCGCCGTTGCCGGGAAGCCATACATCGCGCGTTCGGTCGCGGCGGACAGGTTGGCGGGTCGAGAGCGCTGGTTCCAATGCTGCTTTCCGCCTTCCTGGCAGCTATCGCCCTGGTCTCGTTTCCTTCCGTCGCCGGTCAGGCCACGGCCAGTTTCCGGATCTCCGTGACCGTGGTGGCCTCGTGCAGCGTGCAAACCCAGCCGCTGGTCCTGGCGCCCTACATCACTGGCGGTGCGGCCACGGGCACGGCATCGCCTGGTTCCATTGATGTGACATGCGCGCAGGGCACGCCAGCAGCCGTCTATCTCGAGGGCGACCGTACCGTACGCAGCCAGTCCGGCGTCCGCATGGCTTACGAGCTGCGCGCCAACGGCAACCTTTGGCCGGCTGGCGAGGCGATCCATGTCAAGGGGCTTGGCCCCACGGCAATTCACCTGGCCGTTTCGGGCTCGGTGCCTGCTGGACAGAAGGTTCCGGCAGGCGATTACGAGGATACGGCAGTGGTGCGTGTGGTCTATTGACGAGCGCGAATGAGATTTGCCGAGTATCCGTTAGTAGTAAACGTATACCGTGACGGCGTCGAAATAGTCGCCAGGCGTCGCAGAGCCTTGACCGGGCGGAATCTTGCCGCACACGGTAAACATCTGCGACGGCTGGGTGCCGGTTTGCGTATCGGTGCCGTCGGTATTACCCCACTCCGTACTGCAGTTTCCGCGGTACAGCTGGTACGGAACGTAGTCGCTGTGCGTGGGGTCACCGCGCATGCGCCGGGTGGTGCCATCCCAATTCTTGCCATTGTCCAGGCCGACGCGATAGCCGGTCTCGCTCACGCAACTGACCGTAAGCGTGGTGGTGGCGGTTGCATTGCTGGGGTCACCGTCGAGTCCGCCGAAATCCAGGGGATTGGTGGCGACTTGGCAAGTCGGAACCAGGTTGGCCAATACCTGAAAGCCGCTGATGGTGCCTCCACCCGAAGAGTTGTTGCAGCCAGTGTTCGCCGGTCCCGTGTCGAAGGCTACGTCGCCGTTGCCGTAAGTAGCGCTGTATGGGCCGGTCTTCTTCGTTGTCCAGCTGATGCCTTGGCTACTGTCGATGGCGGCGTAGATCGGTAGCGTGATGGGAGCTGATGTGCCATTGGCAGGCACTGCCACGGTGCCGATGTAAGGCGTGCCCCATTTGCCTGGCGTGTTGTACTTGCTGCCCCAGGCTTGGGTATTGCCGGCATCTTTGTAGAGTTGATAATCGAGCGAGCCGTTTTTCGGTCCGCTCATGGATCGCTGACTGGAACCCCCGGGATTGCCGATGCTTATGCACACATCGATGTTTTGCGGAGCCGATGAGGCGTTCGTGCAGTAGTAGGTCAGGAAACCCGTGGTATTCAGGTTGACGTCGCTGTTGAAGTTGCGATAGTAGGTAAGTCCGGCGGTCGGGTCGGCGTTGCCGAAATTGATGCTGGTCGTGATCGCAGCGCAAGTGATGCCGGGCACGCTGGCCTGTGCGGTGCGCAATGGCGCCATGCTGGCGGGAGCCAGCCACTGGCAGGCGACGAACAGCGCGCCCAACCACAGGTAGATATGGATGCGACGGTTCATGGCGCCCCCTTCTTGGCGCAGGTAAGCGGCCCGATCTGCGGGATGCCGTCGCCTTGCCTGCGATAGTCGAATCTGGTGCTGCAGTTGCCGCCTTCGGGCAATCTGACTTCCAGTACGTTGTGCGAGTCCAGCGTGTCCAGGTATACCGCGCCGTCGAAGCCGACCAGCGCCGGCTCGCCGGCCCGGCCGCGCAGGCTTACCTGGCTGCCCAGCGGCAGTGGCTTGCCCGCGTCGTCGCGCAGCAGCACCGAGGCAGCGCGCTCCGGGGTGATGCCGAAGCTCACCAGGGTGCCGGCGCGGTCGGCTGGCGTGGCGTTGGTGTCCACGTGGCCGATGCGCACGTCGGCCGGCAACTGCATCGGGTCGATGCTGAGCTTGTTGTTCTGGTACGCATTGAGTGGCGTCACCAGCAGCAGGCCATGCCGGTCGGTATGGCCGACCAGATTGTTCTCCAGCTTCACCGGCACGTCGGGGATACCATCGGTGGAGACCAGCGCGAAGCCGTTGTAGATGCTGCGTGCAGCGAACGCGTGGCCGCCCATCAACACCAGTGCGCCGTTGGCGCCGGCATAGGCGCTGCTGTTCTCGCCGAAGTTCATGAGGCCGGCCTGCGCCTGACCGTAGCGCCCCAGGTAATCCAGTTCGGCCAGGCCGCCATGGCTGCCGTCGCCCTGTTGCGTTTGCGCGCGCCAGCCGAACCCGCCGTCGGTGGGCAGCGAGCGCGAAATGCTGGCATCGAACAGGTTGCGGTTGCCTTGACGCTGCACGCCGGCGCTCATGTAGGTCCTCGCATCGAGGGTCAGGCTGAAGCTCAGGAACACGCTGCGGTCGCGTGACACGTCCAGGTTCTGGTTGAGGTTCAGGCTGATCGAAGCGCTGCGACCGAGCGACTTGTACCAGTAGCCGCTGGCGTAGCGGCTGGTCTGTTCCAGGTAGCGCAGGTGCACATAGCTGATGCCGAAGTTGCCGAAACCGTCGGTGCTCATGCCGGCCTGCGCGCTGGCGCTCAACCGTGGCGACGGGCTGCCGTACAGCGCGGCCACGTCGCGGTAGCCGCTGCTGCTGCGGGTGCCCTGAACGCCGAAGTTGAAGCGGCTGTTGATCCACTGATAGCCGAGACTCAGCTGGGAGCCGTCGAGCCCGTCATGCCGGCTGCGCGCCATCGAGCCGGACACGATGCCTGCATGGCCGAGCAGCCAATCGCCGCCGACACCGGCGTTGGCCAAGCCTTGCGTGGCCTCGGCGTGCGCGCTGGCGGTGAACTGGTCGGTGAGGCCGAGGCGCCAACTGCCGCTGGCCATCGGATTGCGACTGTACGAGAACGACCGCAGGCCGTAATCCTCGCGCACGAAGCCAAACCCGGCCGACCAATCGGTCAGCCCTTTCTGCAGCAGCTGCTGGGTGTTGTACAGCGAGAAGTCCACCGTGGAGACGCGACCCAGCGCGTCAGTCAGCACCAGCTGGGCATTGCCGGCGCCGCTGATGCCCGGCACCGCGTTGAGCTGGAACGGGCCGACCGGCACCTGGCCGCTGTACTGCTTCATGCCGTTGACGTAGAGCTCCACCTGCGAGGGCAGCGTGGCTTGGCCGAGAAATTGCGGCAGCGGCGCGGTGACGCGATAGGGCTGCAGCGCGAAGTTGGTGCCGATCTGCACGCCGCCGATGCGGGTCGGACGCGACCACGCGGTGGCGCCGGTCAGCGTGTCACCCACATCCATGGTGAGCATCCGTTCGGGGAACGAGATGCTCCAGGTCGTATCCAGGCGAACCGAGCGGCCGTGCCAATCGCCATTCGTCCGGCTGGTCTGCGAAAGCTCGGTACTGCTCAGCGTGCCAAGGTCGCCGAACACGCGCAGCTCCGTGTACGCGCTGGCGCTGGCGCTTCCCCGGGTGTCGCGCGTGGCGTAGACGTCGTAGTTGAGTAGCGCGCCGGGCGAGGCGTTGGCGCGGGGAACCGTGGCGCTCTGTGCGTTGAGCACGCTGGTGGACAGGTGCAACAGCTTTAGCGGCACGGTCAAGGTCGCGGACTGCTGTTCGGCATCGTAGCGCACCTGCACGCCCGGCAAGCTGTCCAGGCGGACGGGATCGGGGCTGTCCGTTGGCAGCATGAAACCCAGCTGTTGCAGCGTCGCCCGCGTGGCCCACAGCGTGCCGTCGCGATAGCCGAGATGCACCAGCCCCCGCTCGGTGCCGTTGATGATCAGGTCGAGGTACAGGTCGGTGGCGTCGATGGTGGCCATTGCACCGACCGGATCGGCCGCCAAGGCCGATCCGTCCACGCTGTCGGGGCTGCGTACCGCGCCTGCCGCCGTCGCCCGCGTGGCCAAGGCCAGCAGGCAGGGCAGCAGTAGCGACTCAGCGAGCGCGATCGGCCAGCGAGAGCGTTTGCGTGGCCTGCGCGCCATTGATCGCTGCCTCCAACGTGCCGTTTTCGGCAAAGACCGAAGCCGGCTGCTTGAGCGGCCAGCGCATAGTGGCGCCGGGAAGGACATAGCCCAGCAGGCCGCCGGCGATGATCGTGCGCTTGCCCTTGTCGCTTACGTAGGTGAGTTCGGCCAACTGTGCGTGGCCGGTGCCGGTGTTGGACACCACCAGTGTCATGCGGTCGCCATCACGCTGCAGCTGCCAGTGCAAGTTGACCGTTGCGGCCGCCTCGCCTTGGGGCTCGACGAACACCGGCACCGAGTAATGCAGCACGAACTGCAAGCCACGCTTGCCCGGTGCGTGCACCGGCAGTTCATCGATGGCCAGACGGTAGGCAGCCTCCACGGCGTCGTTACCGGAGGGGGGCGCACCGATCCGGATCACCCGGATCAGCTGCCGGCCGCCCGGCTGAATACCAAGCATCGGAGGGCTGATCACCAGCTCCTGCGAGGGCGTCAGCTGGTCCGCGCCGTTGACTTGTGTCCAGCGATACACGCGCACCTGCGCGTGTATCTCGTCGGTGCCGGTATTGCTGAGCCACAGTCCGTCAGCATGCTGCGTGGGCTGCAAGGTCAGCGAAACCGGCGCAACCTGCAGACCACTGGCCCACGCGCCGGCGCCGACCAAGGCCAGGCCGGCGCACAGCAGCAGTCTGCACAGCGGACGATTGATCATCGACTCAGTAAGCCACGCTGACAGTGACGGTGTCGGTGTAGGTATCGGGCTGGACGTTCAGGTTGGTGCCCAGCACCTTGCCGTAAACGGTGTAGCTCTGCGCCGTGCCGTTGCCGACGACGAGGCCGTTAGCGGCGCTCAGCGTGTTGGCGCCGTTGCCCCAGGCGGTGGTGTTGGCGCTGTCCTGATACAACGCGTAGGGGATGGTGTCGTTGTTGCCAGCGATGCCGCCCTTCATGGAGCCCGTGCCGTCGGCGCTATTGGAAGTGGGCGCCAGGTCGACGCTGTAGGCGGTCTTCTTCGAGCAGGTGACGTTGATGTTGCTGGCGGACGTGGTGAGGTCGCCGGTCGAGTTGGCGTCGGTGCTGCCGAAGTCCAGCGCGGCGCCCGTGGAAACGGTGCAGGCCTTGTTGATCTTCAGCTTGACCTGGAAGGTGCTGGTGGCCGGATTGGTGGCAGCGCCGGCGGTGAAGACAAAACCGCCCAGAGCGAATACGGCGGCGGCAAGCAGGGTTTTCTTGAACATCATGGCGATTCTCTCCGGGTGGATTTGAGGAACTGGCGCGAGGTCATAAGCAAGCCACGTGCCAACATCAGCATGTAAACGCTTACGTCAGACACCAGGCTGCATGCGAGAAGGGCTGGATATGAGGCAGAACAAGGGTTTCGCATGTTCTGTCAGTTTTACCTGACAAAAATCGACACCTCAAAGTGCGAACTATGTCACCTATTTCATGCACAGTCATCACCTCGTTTTCACGCTGCACGCCCGTTTTGCGCGCCGGTTGAGGCCATTTTGTCAAGCATCCTTGACATTCGTTGGAAGGGCCGTCTATCCTGCGATTGTCAAGCTTGCTTGACATGACGGCGTGGGGATCGCCATGCGCGCAAGAGCGCCGGCGGTCATCTGGAATCACTGGCGAGGACGGCGGCATGGCAGGTTTTGCGGAAAGGCGTTACCAGGGCCGGGTCGCCCTGGCGATGGTGTTGTATGTCGCCGTGCTGCTGCTGGCGTGGCCATCGGTCCGCGGCACGGCCAGCCAGTCGCTGCGGATCGTGCTGGCGCTGCTGCCGACGCTGCCGGTGCTCTACGTGATCTGGCAGATGGCGCAACGGGTGCGGCACGGCGACGAACTGGAACAGCGCACCCACCTCATCGCGCTGGGCGCTTCCGCGGCCAGCGTGGGCGTGGCCAGCCTGGTCGGCGGCTTCCTGGCGGCGGCGGGAGTCGTGTCGCTGGATGGTTCGGTGCTGCTCTGGGTATTCCCGGCCTTGTTGATCAGTTATGAGGCGGCGCGGCGGTGGGTGGTGCGCCGTTACGGCAACGAGCTGGCCTGCGCCGGCGACGAGGACGGCATCGCATTGCGCTGGCGCTTGCTGCTGGTGGCCGGGTTGATCGCCGTGGTGGGCGGGCTGGCCTGGCGTCGCCACGATGCCTTCGACACCGGACTGTTCGTGGGCATGGCGGCAGCGGTGGCGCTGGTCGTGCTGATGCAGGGCGTCATCCACTGGCGGCGACGCCGCTCCGCCGGCGGGCAGCCGCATACGCCTGAGTCCCTGTCCGCCGCCAACACGGAAATCCCCCATGCGCGCCGTCCATAAGCGCTACCTGCGCGAATTCCTCCCGGCCATGCTGGCCTACGTGGGGCTGATCGTGCTGTCGGGCCTGCTGCTGCCGAAGGTCGCCAGCCTGCCATGGCGGATGGGGCTGGCGTTGCTGCCGCTGCTGCCGATCGTGCTGGCGATCCGCGCGATGGTGCGGGTGTTGCGCGACCAGGACGAGCTGGAGCGGCGCATCGATCTGGAATCGTTTGCGATTGCCGCCATGGCGACCGGCTTCGGCTTCTTCAGCTTCGGCCTGCTGCTGCTGGCGGACGTGGGCTGGCAGGTCCGCGGCGGCGCGGTGGCGATCTGGGTGATGCCGTGCCTGTTCGCCACGTTCGGCCTGGCCAAGCTGCTGGTCGTCTGGCGCTACCGTCGGCATGGATAACCGCGTGCGCGAGCTGCGCGGCGAGCATGGCTGGTCGCAGGCCGACCTGGCCGAGCGGCTGGACGTGTCGCGGCAGACCGTCAACGCGGTCGAGACCGGCAAGTACGACCCCAGCCTGCCGCTGGCGTTCAGGATCGCGAAACTGTTTGGCCGTCCGATTGAATCGATTTTCGACCCAGGGAGCAGCACGTGAGCATGAAACCCGGAGCACGCGTGGGTGTGATGGCCGCCATCGCGGTGGCGATCTTCGCAGCCAACCAGAGTGCCCATCGTCGAGGGCAGAAAAAGAACCCGCCGCCCGCGGCGGCCGCGACGCCGACTGCGCCGACGGTTGCCATAAAGGTGGCGCCGGCCGAGCCTGCGACATGGAAGCTTGGCGCCATCACCCTGACCGCATGCGAGCTGGCGCAGCCGAACAGCGGGCTCAGCACGGCGGCGTGGTGCGCCGAGTTCCCGGTGCCGGAGAACCGCGCCGACCCGCGCAGCCGCACGATCAAGCTGAAGCTGGCGGTGCTGCGTTCGCGCGCGCAGGTGGCCAACCCGGACATGCTGGCGTTCCTCGCCGGTGGCCCCGGCCAGGCGGCAACCGATTCGGCCAGCCTGGTGGCGTCGGTGTTCAAGCCGCTGCTGGCGCATCGGCACGTGCTGTTGCTGGACCAGCGCGGCACCGGCGGCTCGAATGCGCTCGACTGCAAGGAATCCACCGATGCCGCCACGCCGGAAGACGACGGCAGCTTCGACGTCGGCAAGCTGCGCGCGGCCGCAGCCGAGTGCCTGAAGCAGCTGGCCAGCCACGCCGACCCGCGCTACTACACCACCACCATCGCCGCACAGGACCTGGAGGACGTGCGCAAGGCGCTCGGCGCGCCGCCGCTCGATCTGGTCGGCGTGTCGTACGGCACGCGCATGGCGCAGCAGTACCTGATGCGTTTCCCGGACGCGGTGCGCAGCGTGGTGCTGGACAGCGCGGTGCCGAATGCGCTGGCGCTGGGCGAGGATTTCGCGCGCAACCTGGACGACGCGCTGAAGGCGCAGTTCGCCCGCTGCACCACCGAACCGGCCTGCAAGAAGCAGTTCGGCGACCCGGACCAGACCCTGTACCAGCTGCGCGATGCGCTGCGCGCGAACCCGCACGAAGTCAGTTTCCGCGACCCGCAGGACTACCGGACGGTGAAGCGGATGCTGGACGAGGATTCGCTGGCCAGCGTGGTGCGCATGTTCGCCTACACGCCGGCCACCGCCGCGCTGCTGCCGCTGTCGATCGACGCGGCCGCGCACGGCGACGTCGGCCCGCTGCTGGGCCAGGCCAAGCTGCTGTCCGGCGAGCTGTCCGAGTTGATGGGCAGCGGCATGCAGTATTCGGTGATCTGCAGCGAGGACGCCGACCTGCTCACCACGCGGCCGCAGGACGCGCAGACCATTCTCGGCACGCGCATGGTCGACGCGCTGAAGGCGGTCTGCACGGTCTGGCCGAAGGGCACGCGTCCGGCCGATTTCCATCAGCCGCTGAAGACAGGCAAGCCGATGCTGCTGCTGGCCGGCCAGTACGACCCGGTGACCCCGCCGCGCTACGCCGAGGAAGTGGCGAAGGGCCTGCCGAACGCGCGCGTGCTGGTGCTCAAGGGGCAGGCGCACAGCGTGATGGCGGCCGGCTGCACGCCGCAGCTGATCCAGCGTTTCGTCGAGAAACTGGAACCGAAGACGCTGGACGCGAGCTGCCTGGACCGCCTGCAGCCCACGCCGATCTTCATCGACTTCAATGGAGCCACCCCATGATCGAGGTAAGGGATTTGCACAAGGCGTTCGGCACGGTGAAGGCGGTCGACGGGGTCAGCTTCAGCGCCCGCGACGGCGAGATCACCGGCCTGCTCGGCCCCAATGGCGCCGGCAAGACCACCACGCTGCGCATGCTGTACACGCTGATGGCGCCGGACCGCGGCCAGGTGCTGGTGGACGGCATCGACGCCGCCGTCGACCCGCTCGGCGTGCGCCGCCGGCTTGGCGTGCTGCCGGATGCGCGCGGCCTGTACAAGCGGCTGACCGCGCGCGAGAACATCGACTACTTCGGGCGCCTGCACGGCCTGCCGGAGGAGCTGCTGGCAAGCCGGCGCGAGGCACTGGTCAAGGCGCTGGAGATGGCCGACATCGCCGACCGGCGTACCGAGGGCTTCTCGCAGGGCCAGCGGGTGAAGACCGCGATCGCCCGCGCGCTGGTGCACGACCCGCGCAACGTGATCCTCGACGAGCCGACCAACGGCCTCGACGTGATGGCCACCCGCGCGCTGCGCCAGTTCATGCGGCGGCTGAAGGACGAGGGTCGCTGCGTGCTGTTCTCCAGCCACATCATGCAGGAGGTTGCCGCGCTGTGCGACCGCATCGTGGTGATCGCGCACGGCCGCGTGGTGGCCGACGAATCGCCCGACACGCTGCGCGCGCAGACCGGCGAGAGCAATCTCGAGGATGCTTTCGTGAAGATCATCGGCAGCGAAGAAGGCCTGGCGGCATGAGAGAGACCCCATCGAAGACCCGGCGCAGCGGCGCCTTCCTCAGCGTGTTCCTGAAGGAAGTGAAGGAGAACCTGCGCGACCGCCGTACCCTGATGAGCGCGTTCCTCACCGGCCCGCTGCTGGGGCCGCTGCTGTTCGTGATGCTGATCAACCTCACCCTGAGCCGAGAGCTGGACAAGGCCGAGAAGCCGCTGCCGGTGCCGGTGATCGGCGCCGAGTACGCACCGAACCTGCTCGCTGCGCTGAAGGCCGGCGGCGTGGTGCCGGGTGCGCCGGTGGCCGACCCCGCGCGGGCGGTGCGCCAGCAGGACGCCGACGTGGTGCTGCGCATCGCCGCCGATTACGGCAAGGCCTGGCGCAAGGGCGAGCCGGTGCAGGTGGAGCTGTTCTACGACTCCTCGCAGCGCGAGGCGAACAGCTCGGTGGAGCGGGTGAGCCAGCTGGTGGAAAGCTACGCGCGGCAGCAGGGCGCGATGCGGCTGGTCGCGCGCGGGATGTCGCCGGGCACGGCGTGGCCGCTGCAGGTGGCCAGGCGCGACCAGGCCACGCCGCAGTCGCGCGCGGTGCTGATGTTCGCGATGCTGCCGTACTTCTTCGTCATCACCATCTTCATGGGCGGCATGTACCTGGCGATCGACCTGACCGCCGGCGAACGCGAGCGGCAGTCGCTGGAGCCGCTGTTCGCCAACCCGGTGGCACGCTGGAAGATCCTGTGCGGCAAGCTGGCGGCGATCTGCGCGTTCTCCGTCGCTAGCCTGCTGATCACCCTGCTGGCGTTCGCCGTGGTGGGGCAGTTCATCCCCGCCGGGAAGATCGGCATGGAGCTGGACCTGGGGCCGCGCTTCGCCAGCCACGTGCTGCTGCTGATGCTGCCGCTGGTGCTGCTGCTGGCGGCGCTGCAGTCGATGGTGGCGGCGTTCGCCAAGAGCTACCGCGAGGCGCAGACCTACGTCTCGCTGCTGATGCTGGTGCCGATCATCCCCAGCCTGCTGCTGTCGTTCATGCCGATCAAGGCGCAGGCGTGGATGTACGCGGTGCCGCTCCTGGGCCAGAACCTCGGCATCATGCAGCTGCTGCGCGGCGACGGCGTCAGTGCCGCGCAGCTCGGCCTGTGCTTCGCCGGCACGCTGGCGGCGGCACTGCTTGCGGTGCTGGCGACTGCGCAGCTGTACCGCTCGGAGAAGCTGGCGATCTCGGCCTGACGAGGCGCGAAGAGCGACCCCACCCCGGCCCTCCCCTGCGTCGCAGGGGAGGGCGTTCGTCGCACTCAGCGCGGCGGCGCGGTCAGTTCGCGGGCGTCGAGGTAGCCGTCGCGGTTGCGGTCGAGCTGGCGGAACTGGCGGCGCAGGTTGGCCTGGTGTTCCCTGAGCGCGATCGGCCGGCCGCGGCCGCCGGGCAGTTCGACGGTGTCGAGGGTGCCGTCGCCGTTGCGGTCCATGGCCTGGAAGCCGCGGCTCATGTAGGCGAGGTACTCGGCTTCGCTGACCCGGCCGTCGCCGTCGCCGTCGAACATCTGCAGGTACTGCGAGCGCGTCTCCTGCGCCGGCACGGCCGCGGTGGCCAGCAGCAACGCCAGAGCGGCGGCGCGGCGCACGTTCAGCGGTGGCCGCCGTGGATGCCGATGAACTGCAGGAACTCGGCGCGGGTGCGCGCGTCGTCGCGGAAGGTGCCGAGCATCTGGCTGGTCACCATCGACACGCCGCGCTTGTGCACGCCGCGGGTGGTCATGCATTCGTGGCTGGCGTCGATCACCACCGCCACGCCGGCCGGCTGCAGGGTTTCCTGGATGCACTGGGCGATCTGCGCGGTGAGCTTCTCCTGTACCTGGAAGCGGCGCGCGAAGCCGTCCACCACGCGGGCCAGCTTGCTGATGCCGACCACCCGGTTGGTCGGCAGGTAGCCGACGTGGGCGCGGCCGATGATCGGCGCCATGTGGTGCTCGCAGTGGCTCTCGAACTCGATGTCGCGCAGCACCACCATCTCGTCGTAGCCGTTCACCTCCCTGAAGGTGCGGCGCAGGTAGTCGCCCGGGTCGGATTCGTAGCCGGCGAACCAGTCGCGGTACGCCTTCACCACCCGTCCGGGCGTGTCCAGCAGGCCCTCGCGCGACGGATCCTCGCCGGCCCAGCGCAGCAGCGTGCGCACGGCTTCCTCGGCCTGCTCGCGGGTCACGTCGTTCGGGTTGCGCTGCTCGCTCATGCGGGGATCTCGGGAGTGTGCGGATGGGGCAGTTTAACGTCCGCGCCGAATCCTGCGCAGGCATCGGCGTGCAAAGGGTGACGCTGTGGTGGTGCGGGAGCTTGCCAAGGGCTCAGTCGCTGCCGGCGTCCTCGTCATCCGCGGCCGTCGTGTCGCCGAGCAGCGCCTGGTCGGATTCGCCCGGCAGTGATTCCACGTCGCGCAGCTTGCGCTCGATGGCGCGCGTGCGCACGCCGGTCTGGTCGATCTGCTTGCTGGCCTGGTCGAGCTTGTTCTTGACGTTGTCCAGCACGTCACCGAACTTGCCGAACTCGGTCTTGGCTGCGCCGAGGATGCGCCACACCTCGGACGAGCGCTTCTCGATGGCCACGGTACGGAAACCCACGTGCAGGCTGGTCAGCAGGGCCAGCAGCGTGGTCGGGCCGGCGAGGGTGATGCGGTGCTCGCGCTGCATGGCCTCGAACAGGCCGGGCCGGCGGAGCACTTCCGCGTACAGCCCTTCGGTGGGCAGGAACAGCACCGCGAACTCGGTGGTGTGCGGCGGCGCCACGTACTTGACGCGGATGCGTTTGGCTTCCTCGCGCACGCGCCGTTCCAGCGCATCACCAGCCGCGCGGGCGGCCTCGGGATCAGCGCGATCCTGCGCATCGAGCAGGCGCTCGTAGTCCTCGCGCGGAAACTTGGCATCCATCGGCAGCCACACCGGCGCATTGCTGCTGGAGCCGGGGAACTTCACCGCGAACTCCACGCGCTCGGCACTGCCGGGGATGGTGGCGACGTTGGCGGAGTACTGGTCCGGCGTGAATACCTGTTCCAGCAGGCCGGCCAGCTGCACCTCGCCGAACACGCCGCGCGACTTCACATTGGTCAGCACCCGCTGCAGGCTGCCGACATCGGCGGCGAGCTTGGTCATGTCGCCCAGGCCCTGGTGCACCTGCGTCAGCATTGCGGTGACGTTGGCGAAGCTCTCGGTCAGGCGCGTTTCCAGCGTGGCATGCAGCTTTTCGTCCACGGTGGCGCGCATCTGTTCGAGCTTGGCCGCGTTGTCCTGCTGGATCGCGCCGAGCTTGGCCTCCAGCGTGGCGCGCACTTCGCCCATGCGCTTCTCGTGCTCGGCGGTGAGCGCGGCCAGGCGTTGTTGCTGTTGTTCGCCGAACTGGTTGAGCGCCAGCGTGGTTTCCGCGCGGCTCTTGCGGGCGTCCTCGGCCAGCTGTTGCGCCAGCGCCTTGAGGCCGTCGTCGGTGCGCTCGGTGAGCGCGGCGAGGCGTTGGCCGAAGCCGTCGATGCGTTCGGCCTGCTGCCGCGACATGTCGCCGAGCCGCTCGCCGACGTGGCCGCGGAAACGGTCGAAGCCCTGCTGCAGCTCCTCGCGGCCGGCGCGCTGTTCCTCGCGCAGGGTGCGCTCGACGCGGGCGCTGTCGTCCTTCAGCGTGTCCAGCTTCGTGCCCAGGGTGGGGTCGCCGCGCCCGCGCAGCAGTGCGGCGACCTGCAACAGCAGCACCAGCGCGGCGAGCACGACCAGGATGACCAGCAGGGTTTCGGCGAGCGTCATGGAACATTTTCCCGGGATGATGCATCCAGTGTACGTCGAGCCGTCTCGCCGGCTGCGCCTGAATTCATGCCACCGCGGTCGCGGTGGTGCATCATGGTCCGATCCGTCGGCCTGGGAGAAGCTCATGGAACACGTCCACGATTACCTGATCATCGGCGGCGGCATGGCCGCCGATGCGGCCGCCAAGGCGATCCGCGAGGTCGATGCCGCGGCGAACGTCGGCATCGTCGGCGAGGAGTCGGCCGCGCCGTACCAGCGGCCACCGCTGTCCAAGGCGCTGTGGAAGGGCGACAAGTCGGTGGCCGACATCGACCTGGCCACCGCGCAAAGCGGCGCGACGCTGCATTCGGGCCGGCGCATCGAGTCGCTGGACCGGGTGGCGCGCACGGCGCGCGACGACCACGGCGACAGCTACCGCTACCGCCGCCTGCTGCTGGCCACCGGCGCCACGCCGCGGCGGCTGCCGTTCGAGGGCGGCGAACGGATCATCCATTTCCGCACGCTGGACGATTACCAGGCCCTGCGCCGCTACGCCCAGCCCGGCGCCTTCATCGCGGTGATCGGCGGCGGCTTCATCGGCGCCGAACTGGCGGCGTCGCTGTGCAGCCTCGGCTGCAAGGTGACCTTGCTGTTTCCCGGCGAGCACCTCGGCGCGGGGCGCTACCCCGATGGCCTGGCGCACTACCTCGACGACTACTACCGCAGCCGCGGCGTGGACGTGCGCAGCGGCGTGCGCGTGCTGGGCAGCAATCCCACCGACGGCGGCGTGGAGCTGGTGCTGTCCGACGGCAGCCTGCTGCGGGTGGAGGCGGCGGTGGCCGGCCTCGGCGTGACGCCGGACACCGCGCTGGCCGAGCAGGCCGGGCTTGCCGTCGACGACGGCATCGTGGTCGACGCCCAGTTGCGCAGCAGCGACGCGGACATCTGGGCCGCCGGCGACGTGGCCAACTTCCACAGTCCGGCGCTGGGCCGGCGCCTGCGGGTGGAGCACGAGGACGCGGCGGTCAGCATGGGCCGCCACGCCGGCCGCGCGATGGCTGGGGTCGCCGGCGACTACACCGCGCTGCCGTTCTTCTATTCCGACCTGTTCGACCTCGGCTACGAGGCGGTCGGCCTGCTCGACACGCGGCTGCAGGTGGTCGAGGACTGGCGCGAACCGAACCGCGAGGGCGTGGTGTATTACCTGGACGGCAGCCGCGTGCGCGGCGTGCTGCTGTGGAATACCTGGGACCAGGTCGACGCCGCGCGCGAACTGATCGCCCAGCCCGGCCCGTTCGACGCGGCCACGTTGCGCGGCCGGCTGCCGCGCAGCGCGTGATCCGCCCCTGCGGGACTCATTCCACCCGGCAGAACACCGCCTTCAGGTAGCGGCCTTCCGGCACGTCGGTGCGGAACGGGTGGTCGGCGCCGGCGCCGCGCACTTCCAGCAGCTGGATTTCGCGGCCGGCGTTGAGCGCCACCCGGCGCAGCATTTCCAGGAACTCGGCCTCGCCGACCAGGCCGGTGCACGAGCAGGTCAGCAGCAGGCCGCCGGGCGGGATGATGTCCAGCGCCATGCGGTTCATCGCGAAATATTTCTTCAGCGCGTCCATCACCTTGCTGCGGTCGCGGGTGAGCTTGGCCGGGTCGAGCACCACCGCGTCGTAGCGCTCGCCGCGCGCCACCGCGGCGCGCACCCAGTCGAAGATGTCGGCCTGCTCGAAGGTCGCCGCGACGTGGTTGGCGGCGGCGTTGGCGCGGGCGACCTCGAGGATGCCCGCGTCCAGATCCACGCCGATCGCTTCGCGCGCACCGGCCGCCATCGCATGCACCGCGAAGCCGCCGGCATTGCAGCACAGGTCGAGCACGCGGCGGCCTTTTGCCAGTTCGGCGAAGCGCTTGCGATTGTCGCGCTGGTCGGCGAAGAAGCCGGTCTTGTGGCCCAGGCCCGGCGCGGCGTGGAAGCGCAGGCCGTGCTCGTGCACCTCGAACGGCGCGGGCACCGCGGGGCTGCGGCAGTCGAACGATTCCTGCTTCTGTACGTGCGATTCGGCGAACCAGTACAGCTGCGCGCCGGGGAAGTGCGCCAGCAGGGCGGCGTGGATCGCTTCGCGGAAACGCCACATGCCGGCGGCGAAGTATTCGATCACCAGCACGCCGGCGTAGCGGTCCACGATCAGGCCGGAAAGCCCGTCGCCCTCGCTGTGCACCACGCGCCAGGCGTCGCTGACGGCGTCGAGTTGCAGCCAGTCGCGGCGCAGCTGCACGGCGCGGGCGATCCGTGCGGCGATCCAGTCGGCATCGATCGCGGCATCCGCATGCGTGTCGAGCAGGCGCAGCGCGATGCGCGCGTGGCCGTTCCAGAATGCGCGGCCGACGAAGCGGCCCTTGGCGTCCTGCACCTCGACCACGCTGCCCGGCGGCAGCTTCTGCTCCGGCTTGTGCAGCTGTGCCGACCACACCCACGGGTGGCCGGGACTGCGGTCGGATTTCAGGCGGATGACGGGGAGCGCGGCAGGCGTGTTCATCCGCGCATGATAGCCGGTGGCACGACTCCTCTCCCCGCGAAGCAGGGGAGGGAGCACGGCCTCAGCGCAGGCGCAGTACCAGCCAGGACAGCAGCGCCAGCAGGTTGATGCCGAGACGCGAGACGGATGGGCCGGCGACCGCGAGCACGAAGCCCTGTGAGCCGAAGTGCCAGTCCAGGCCCAGCCGCGGGGCGGCCTGCAAGGTGGCGAACACGTTGACGAAGGCGCCGCAGTGCAGCGCGTAGCTGAGGATCGGCGTGGCGATCAGCGGCAGCTGCAGCAGCTGCGCCCAGCGCGACAGGCGCACGCCGTGTTCGCTGCCGGCGACCAGCTGGATGCCGGCGGCCAGCACGAAGCCGTACAGCGCCAGGCCGAGCAGGGCGAGCAGGCTGTCGTGCGCGCCGAACGGCAGCAGCCGGTGCAGCATCGCCGCCACGCCGTAGAAGCCGCCGGCGATTTCGAGGACGCCGATCAGGCGGAACAGGATGGTGCGCATGCGAGGCCTTGTGCGGGAAAAGACGCAAGCTTAGCCGAGCCGTGCCGGAGCGGTTTGCGCGGAGTCGCGGTTTTCCGCGCAGGCGTGCGGCTCAGGCGATCAGCACGCCGCGCGCGGCCTCCACGATGGCATGCGGCACGAAGCGCGCGCTGTCCTGGGTGACCAGCGAGTCGTCTTCGCGGATACCGATGCCGCAGGCGCGGTCGCCGACCACCCAGCTGCCGACCAGCGGGTAATGGCCGTCGAAGGCGGGCAGCGGGTGGCAGGCCTGGCGGATGCACGGGCCGTCGCGGTAGGGGCCGTCGGTGCGCAGTTCGCGGCCGTCGGGGAGGCGCATCGCGATGTTGGCGCCCTCGCGCGAATGCAGCGGCTTGCGCACCCAGCCGCGCGGCAACGCGCCGCCGGCATCGAATTCGGCCGGCAGCAGGTTCGGGTGGCCGGGGTGTGCTTCCCACAGCAGCGGCAGGATGCCCTTGTTGCTGAGCAGCGCCTTCCACGGCGGCTCGATCAGCTGCAGGCCGGCGCGCGGCAGGTAGGCGCCGAACGACTCGCGGAACATGTCCTCCAGCGGGTACAGCTTGAACAGGCCGCCGATCACGCGGTCGTCGAGGTCGGTGTAGCGGCCGTCGGCGGAGATGCCGATGTCCTCGATCGCCAGCAGTCCGCAGTCGATGCCGGCCTGCAGCGCGCAGTCGCGCAGGTAGGCCACGGTGCCCTGGTCCTCGGCCGAGTCGCGCACGGCGGCAAAATGGAACGGCCGCGCGATACCGCGCGCGATGGTGCCGAACGCCTCCACCAGCGACTCCTGGATCGAGTTGAACTGGTCGCTGCCGGCCGGCAGCACGCCGCGCGCGAGCTGGTCCTCCAGCCACTGCCACTGGAAGAACGCGGCCTCGAACAGCGAGGTCGGCGTGTCGTAGTTCAGCTCGTAGAGCTTGGCCGGGCCGGTGCCGTCGTAGGCGAAGTCGAGGCGGCCGTACAGGTGCGGATCGCGCTGGCGCCAGCTGTGCGCGATCCAGTCGCGGTACGGCTCGGGAATCGCCAGCTGCTGCATGTGCCGCTCGCTGCCGACGATGCGCTCGACCATGTCCAGCGCCATCGCGTGCAGCTCCTCGCTGGGCGCCTCGATGTCGTCCTCGATCCCGCGCAGGCTGAACGCGTAGTACGCCGACTCGTCCCAGTACGGCGCGTCGTCGATGGTGTGGAAACCGAAGCCGCACGCGGCCGCCTTGGCGCGCCAGTCGGGGCGCTCGGCGCAGGCGATGCGGCGCATCAGCTGCCGAAGCCGCGGCTGCCGCTGGAGCGGCCGAAGCCGCCGCGGCTCGTCGTGACCGCGCGATCCGGCGCAGCGGTGATCGGCACCATCGCGGTGCCGGTGCCGCTGCGGTACACGCCGCCGTAGGCGCCGCTGCCGCTGCGTCTGTCGTCGGCCGGGCGACGCCAGTCGTTCCAGCGGTCGCGGAATGCGGGTGCGCTGCTGAAGCCATTCGCGGCCACGCCGTTGCGCATCATCTGCGACAGGAAGAAGCCGGTCATCAGCGGGCCGAAGAACGAATGGTTGGCGCCGTCGTTGCGTTCGGCGCATTTGTCCTTGCCGTAGTTCGCCTCGCACTCCTCGCGGTTGGCGAAGCGCGGCGCGCTGGCGACCGCGTCCTGCTCGGCCTTGGCGAACGCCTGCCTGCAGGTGTCGCTGTCGTTGGTCTGCGCCACGCAGGCTTCGACCGAGGTGTACAGGCCTTCGCGGGATTCATTGCGGTCGCAGGCGGTCAGCAACAACGGGGCCGTGCTCATCAGCAGCAAGGCGGCGGTCCTGGATCGTTTCATGGGCAGGCTCATGCGGATATCCGCTCAAGCATGCCTGCTTGCTGGCGCGGAAGGAAGTTCTTGCGGTTATCTGCGGCAGGAGCCCGCTCGCGGGCGATGCTCTGCTTTAGCGAATCCCCAATCCCGGCTTTCAACAGACGAATGTCTGGTCATCCCGGCTCCAAGGCATCGCCCGCGAGCGGGCTCCTGCGGGCGCGTGAGGTGCTAGTCGAGTGCGTCTGCCAGTTCGTGCAGGTCGGCGACGTGCTGTTCCCACCAGCGCGATTCGGCGGCGAACGGGAACGCGGCGGGGAACGCCGGGTCGTGCCAGCGCGCCGCGATCCAGCCGGCGTAGTGCAGCTGGCGCATCGCGCGCAGTGCCGGTACCAGGGCCAGCTCGGCGTGGTCGAACGGGCGGAACTGGCGGTAGCCCTCGAGCACGGCGTCCAGCGCGCGCTCGTCGTTGGCGAGCATCCACAGGTCCTGCACCGCCGGGCCGCTGCGCGCGTCGTCGAAGTCGACGAAGTGCGGGCCGGCGTCGGTCCACAGCACGTTGCCCGGGTGGCAGTCGCCGTGCAGGCGCAGCTGGCGCACCGGGCCGACGGCTGCCAGGCGCGCGGCGATCGCCGCATCCAGCCGCGACGCCGCGGCGCGGTAATTCGCGTGCAGTGCCGTCGGCAACAGCGGCGAGGCAAGCACGGCCTGCACCGGCTGTTGCACCATCGTGCCGCGGTCGAGCCGGTCGCGATGGAAAAACGGTGCTTGCGCGCCGACCAGGTGCAGGCGCGCGATCAGCCGGCCCAGCCACTGCAGCTGATCGATCGCTTCCAGCTCCGGTGCGCGGCCGCCGCGGCGCGGGGTCAGCGCGTAGCGGAAGCCGCCGTGGTGCAGCAGGGTGCGCCCGCCGAAGGCGAGCGGCGCCACCACCGGCAGCTCGGCCGCGGCCAGTTCCTGCATGAACGCGTGCTCTTCCAGGATTGCCGCGTCGCTCCAGCGGCCGGGCCGGTAGAACTTCGCGATCACCGGCGAAGCGTCTTCCAGGCCCACCTGCCACACCCGATTCTCGTAGCTGTTCAGCGCCAGCAGCCGACCGTCCGGCCACAGCCCGCAGGCGCTCACCGCATCGAGCACCAGGTCGGGGGTGAGGCTGGCGTACGGCGTGCCGTTCACCGCACGCCCATGCCGCGTGCCGGGATCACTGCCATGGTCAGGCGCGCGATGCACACCAGCGCGCCTTCCTCGCTCTCGATGTGGATCTCCCACACCTGGGTGGTGCGGCCGAGGTGCAGCGCCCTCGCGGTGCCGGTGACGCTGCCGCTGCGCACGCCGCGCACGTGGTTGGCGTTGATGTCCAGGCCCACCGCCAGTTCCTGTGCCGGATCCAGCGTGAGCATCGCCGCGGTGCTGCCCAGCGTCTCGGCCAGCGCCACCGAGGCACCGCCATGCAGCAGGCCGTAGGGCTGGTGGGTGCGCGCATCCACCGGCATGCTGCCTTGCAGCCAGTCGTCGCCGACCGCGGTGATTCGGATGCCCAGCGCCTGCATCAGGGTATTGGCGCTCCAGCCGTTGAGGCGGGCGAGGTCGGTGGGTTGTTTCCAGAGGCTCATCGTTGATTCCCGTAAAGCGGGCCCGCATTGTTGTCTGCCGCGTTCGCCGCGACAATGCACCCGGTGCCCATCGTTACCCTGAAATCTTCCGGCCGCCAGTTTCCGGTGGCCATCGGCGAGACCGTGCTGGAAGCGGCGCAGCGCGCGGGCGTGGCGTTGCCGTATTCCTGCCGCGCCGGCGTCTGCGGCAGCTGCAAGGCGACCCTGCTGGAGGGGCGCTGCGAATATCCGCGCAATCCGCCGCTGGCGCTGGACGCCGGTGCGCTGGCCCATCACGCGGTGCTGCCATGCCAGGCGGTGCCGTGCAGCGACCTGCTGCTGGAAGCGCGCGAGGTGGCCTCGGTGGAGGACATCGCGCGGCGCCAGCTCGGCGTGGTGGTGACCGCCAAATGGCGGCTGGCAGCGGACGTGATCGGCCTGCGCCTGCTGCCGGATCGCGGCGAACGCCGGCTGCGGCGGCTGCCGGGGCAGTACCTGGACGTGCTGCTGGAGGACGGCCGGCGCCGGCCGTTCTCGATCGCCAACCGGCCACAACCCGACGGCAGCATCGAACTGCACGTACGCCACGTCGCCGGCGGCGGCTTCACCTCGTGGGTCAGCGACGTGCTCGAGGTCGGCGACCGCCTGCGCGTGGAGGGGCCGCTGGGCACCTTCGTGCCGCGCGAGGATTCCGAGCGGCCGATGATCTTCATGGCCGGCGGCACCGGCTTCGCCCCGGTCAAGGCGATCGTCGAGCACTTCATCGCGCTGGGCACGCGCCGGCCGATGCGGCTGTACTGGGGCGCGCGCAGTGCGGCGGACCTGTACCTGCGCGCGCTGGCCGAGCAATGGGCGCTCGAGGTGCCGAACCTGGCGTTCCACGCGGTGGTGTCCCACCCGGCGCTGGCCGACGGCCTGCGCGCGGGACTGGTGCACGAAGCGGTGCTGGCGGACTGGCCCGACCTCTCCGGCCACGACCTCTACATGGGCGGCCCGCCGGCGATGGTCGACGCCGCGCACCCGCTGTTCCTCGCTGCCGGCTTGCCGGAGGATCGGCTGTACTACGACTCGTTCGAATACGCGCCGGACGTGCTGGCGAAGATCATCGCCGGCCGCGCCGGCATCCACGACCTGCCGCTGTAGGAGTCCGCTCGCGGGCGATGCCTTCGAGCCGGGAATCGGAAGTGCATCGCGCGCCAGCGCGCTCTTACCGGTTGCCCTTGGCCACCGGCAGCTGCGCCGCGTGCCAGGCCAGCACGCCGCCGCCCAGCGTGTAGACCTTGCCGAAGCCGGCCTTGGCCAGTCGCTGCGAGGCCTTCAGCGAATTGCCGCGGCCGTCCTTGTCCATCACCACCACCGGCAGCTCTTTCGCCTTGGCCAGGTCCTTGTGTTCGGGGTCGAACTGGCTCATCGCCACGTGGCGAGCGCCGGGCACGTGCATCTTCTCGAACTCGGCGATCGCCGACAGGTCGATCAGCAGCGGGCTTTCGCGGTTGATCAACTGGGTCAGGCCGGCCGGGCTCAGTTCCTTGACCTTGCTGAACAGCGTGCTGACCTGGATGACGATCAACGCCAGCAGCAGGATCACGAACAGGGCCGACAAGGCCGCATGGTTGCCGACAAATTCGGGCAGCTTGTGCAGGAAATCGTTCATCGTCAGTCCACAGGTGCCTTGCGCGCACCAATCCGGGTAAACCGGCGATTATACGGATATGCCGCCAGCGGCGCGGGTCAGTCCTGCGTGATGTCCGGCAGGCCGCTGGTCAGCCACCAGTGCTTGGTCGCCTCGTCGTAATGCCAGGTCTGGTGGTCGACGATGCTGCGCTCGGACTGGGTGTGGATGTTGACCAGGCTGATCAGCACCGTCTGCTGCACGTCGAAGTCGCCGCTGGGCACCGGGCCGGCGCCGTCGTCGTATTCGCTCACCCGCACCTGCTGGTAGCGCGCCAGGTCGAGCGGGCTGAGCGGGTGGGCGGCGCGGCGGGAGGGTTCGATGAACTGCGCGGCGCTGCGGAAGTCGCCCCAGCGCAAGGTGCTGCCATAGGCCTTCAGCGTGGTGGTCAACGCATCGCTGCGGGCCTTGGTGGCGCAGCCGCCGAGCAGCAGCACGGACAGCACGACGAGAATGCTCAGGACGCGGCGCATGGGTGATTCCTCCCCGATGGACATCCGGCCATTCTGCCCCAACTGGCGACGGACGACTCAGCGGCGGCGTTTGGCGACAAAGCGTGCGCCCAGGCTGCAGGCGGGCCTGCCGTCCTCGCCGGGCACCACGCAGTCGACGCCGATGCGCGCCTTGCCGCGTGCATCGAGCGTGCTGAAGAAGGTGGCCCATTCGGCGCCGGCGGCGAGCCGCGCCTCGCTGTGGAAGTCCCGCCACAGCGGCGCCAGGTAACGCACGCTCGATTCGGCCACGAACACGTCGCAGTCGAGGCCACGCCGGCGCAGCGCCAGCTCCACCAGCGCCCATCCGCTCAGGGTCATCAGGCTGACCAGGCTGCCACCGAACGCGCAGCCCTTGTCGTTGACGTTCGGCGCCAGCGGCACGCGCAGGCTCAGCTGGTCGTCGTCGCAGCCGGCCAACTGCAGGTCCATCGCGCGGGCCAGCGGGATTTCCTCGCGGATGAAGCGGATCAGCTGCTGCGCGCGCAGCGTGGCGTCGTCGGTGGTGCTCACGTGGTCGGCGGTTCGTGGGGAAGGTAAGCCCGACAGTGTAGGGCCGCCGCTACACTGGGGCCATGACAGTAACCGGACGCGGTGCGCGCATGCAGCGACAACCTTCCCGGAACACGCCGGACCTGCGCGGCCGCACCGTGGTGATCACCCGCCCGGCCGGCACCGCGTCGGCGCTGGCGCGGCGGGTGCGCGCGCTCGGCGGCGTGCCGCTGCTGCTGCCGGGCCTGGCCCTGCGCGGCGCGGCGGATACCGCGGACGCGAGCAGCGGCCTGCATGCGGCGCTGGCGGCGGAGCTGGTCGTCTTCACCAGCCCGGCGGCGGTGCGCCACGCCGCCGCCTTGCTGCCGTTGCGGACCGCGGCGGCGGTGCTGGCGGTGGGCCAGGGCACGGCACGGGCCTTGCGTCGGCACGGCGTTGCCGCGCCGCTGGCGCCGCGCCGGCAGGACAGCGAAGGCCTGCTCGAACATCCCGTGTTGCAGGATCTGCGCGGTCGGCGGGTGGCGCTGATCGGTGCGCCCGGCGGCCGCGGCGTGCTGCGCGAACAGCTCGCCGCACGCGGCGCGCGACTGCACGAAGTGCACGTCTACCGGCGGGCGCCGCCGCGGCTGGACCGGCGCCACGTCGAGGCGTTGCTGCGGTTGCCGAGTTCGGCGCGGGTGCTGTTGTCCAGCGCCGAGGCGCTGCACAACCTGCAGCAGTCGCTGCCGGCGGCGGCATGGGCGCGGCTGTGCGCGACGGTCGCGGTGGTCAGCAGCGAACGACTGGCCACCGCGGCGCATGCGGCCGGCTTCGCGCGCATCGTGCCGGCCGCCTCGGCGCTCTCCGCCGATCTGCTCGACGCGGCGGCCGGTGCGGACTGAACCCTTCACGCCGGCCCGCTACGAACGCGAGCGTATGGGCTGCTAGCATGCGCGCATGAGCAACCCAGACCAGCCGAACGCGTCCGCCGCGCCCGAAGGCGCCCGTCCCGATCCCGCCGCCGGCGGCAGGATGCCGGATGATCCACCGATGCGCGCTGCGCGCCCGGCGGCGGCGCGGCCCGCCCCGCGCCGTGGCGGCGGCAGCCTGGCGCTGGCGCTGCTGCTGGCGCTGCTGCTGGCGCTGCTCGCGGTGGGTGCTTCCGGTTACGTTGGCTGGCGCCAGTGGCAGCAGGAGCAGGGCAGCGCCGCCGACAACCGCGCTGTCGCCGGCCTGCAGCAGCGCGTGGTCACGCTGGAAACCGCGCTGACCGCGCTGGGCGACCAGCGCAGCAGCCTCAACCAGCGGCTGGACGATGCGGCGCAGGTCAACCGTTCGCTGCGCGAGGAACTGCTCGGCCAGGCCGAGCGCACGCGCCATCTCGAGGACGCGGTGGCCAAGCTGGCCGAGAAGAGCCTGAGCGGCCGCGACGGCATGCTGCTGGACGAGGCCGAGTCGCTGCTGCGCATGGCCGGCGAACGCTACACCCTGTTCCATGACGCGCAGGGCGCGGCCGCCGCGTACGCGTTGGCCGACCAGACCCTGGCCGCGGTCAACGACGGCGCGTTCAGCGGCCTGCGCCAGAGCGTCAACGCCGAGCGCGAAGCGCTGGCCAAGAGCCAGCCGGCCAGCCAGGCCGCCGCGCTGCAGCAGTTGGCGGCACTGCGCGAGGCCATCGCCACGCTGCCGTTGAAGCCGCTCGACAGCGACACGACCGAGGCCACCGATGCGTGGTCGCGCATCCGCCGCGCGCTGGCCGGCGTGGTCAGCGTGCAGCGCGACGACGGCGCGCCGCTGGCGGTGGCCGACGCACGCTTCGCGCGCGAACTGGCTGCGCTCGACCTGGCCCAGGCGCAGGCCGCGTTGCTGGCCTATGACAGCCAGGGTTACGCGGCTGCGTTGCAGCGCGTCGATGCCACCCTGGCCAGCCAGTTCGACAGCCACGCGCCGGCGGTGCAGAAGATGCGCGAGGCCTTGCAGCGGCTCGCCAGCCAGTTGCCGGCGAACGCGCCGGTGCAGCTGGGCGCCGCACTGAGCGAACTGCGCAACCTGCGCGCGGTGCATGCGCTCAGTCCTGCCGCTGCCAGCTCGGCAGCAGGCGGGACCCGGCCATGAGGCCCTGGTACGGGGTGCTGCTGCTGGTGATCGCCGCCGCGCTGGCCGCGTTCGGCTGGCACTGGGTGGCTGAAGATCCCGGCTACGTGCTGTTGCGCCTGCGCGGCTGGCGGGTGGAGACCACGGTGGTCGCGGCGCTGCTCATCCTGCTGCTGGCTTGGGCGCTGCTCGGCGCGCTGTGGCGGCTGGCGCGCTGGCCGTTCGGCGCGTTCTCGCGGCGCCATCGGCGGCTCAGCCAGCAGCGTCTCGGCGCCGGCCTGATCGCGCTGATGGAAGGCCGCCACGGCGACGCCGAGCGCGACCTCCATCGCGCCTCGCGGCTGGACAGCCTGCGCGGCCCGGCCCTGCTGGCCGCGGCCGAAGCCGCCGCGCGCCGCGGCGAGCACGGCCGCGCGCTGGAAGCGCTGGACCAGGCCGCGCAGTCCGCGCCGCAGGCGGCCCGCGTGCTGCGTGCGCGCGTGCTGCGCCGCGAGGGAAAGCCGGCCGAGGCGCTGGCGCTGCTCACGCCCGAAGCCGACAAGGGCACGTTGACCCCGGGCGGCTGGCGCGAGCTGGCGCAGGCCGCGCTGGCCAGCGGCGACCTGCGGCGCGCGCGCGAGGCACTGGCGCCGCTGCAGAAGAGCGGCGCGCTGGGTCATCGCGCCTATGCCGCGCTGGAAACGCAGGTGCTGGTCGCCACCGTCCAGGCCAGCGCGGACGGCGCCAGCCTCAACGCGCTGTGGTCGCAGCTGCCGAAGACGCAGCGCCGCGTGAGCGCGGTGATCGACGCCTACGCCCGCCGTGCCGCCGCGTTCGGGCTGACCCTGCCGGCGATGGACGAAGTGGAATCCGCGCTGCGCCGCGAGTGGTCGCCGCGGCTGATCGAAACCTACGGCACCCTGGCCGGCGACGACGTCGAGGCGCGCCTGCGCCGCGCCGAAGGCTGGCTCGACGCACACCCGAACGACGCCAGCCTGCTGCTCACGCTCGGCCGCATGTGCGTGCGCCTGCAACTGTGGGGCAAGGCGCGGCAGTACCTCGAACGCTCGTTGGCGCTGGCGCCGGGCACGGGTGCGTGGGAAGCGCTGGGCGATGCCCTCGCCGGGCAGGGTGACGCCGAACAGGCGCAGCGCTGCTACCGCAATGCGCTCGCGTTTACGCGCGGCGAGGCGGTGCCGATCACGCCGTCCGTCGCACCCGGCGGCGTCATCGACACCCGCGACGTCGCGGTGGAAGAGCGCGATGCGCACGGCGTGCCGCGGTTGCGCGGGTAAGCCCGATGTATTCCAGGGCACGAAGGTGCAGCGCGCCTGCGACGGGAGCAATGCTGCTTGCGTTCGCTTGCGCTGCGCCTGCGGGTGCGCCAGCTGGCGATTGGCATACGAGGAGCTCGTATCACGAAATTTTTGAACGCGCCCTGGTGCTGCAGGCGACGACTCTCGGTGGTGAGTACGACCAGAAGTTGTTGTCCGCCCGGCATATCGTCAACGCCGAGCGAAATGACCTGGGCGAGTGCCGGAAGCGGCACCCGGGCGAGCCTGAAGATGACTTCGTGATCGCGGGTTACATCCTGGGGAGCGGGAGGCTGGTGAACGTGCGGGCCTCGCTGCGCTCGGCGGTTTCCGATTGTCTTGCCAGCAGAGTTGGCAAGCTGGTCTTGCCGCATCCACCTTCGCAGTACCTGCCGTTTGCGGTTGCGATCAAGTTCGACGGCAAAACCTCGAATCCGGTATCCCCGTTCGCGCCATTCAGGCCGCTGCTTCCGCCGACCCCGCCTGCGCGTTGAAGATATAGCCGAGACAACGAGCGGCGAAGTGCCGAATCAGGCGGCGATCCGCTCGATGCGCTTCACGTCCTTGCCCGGACCGCGAACTTCCATCCGCCATGCCGGTCCCATGTCCGACCCTGACCGGAGCGACGCATGGAATACCGCCACCCTGGATTGTTGGGCATGGCCTGCAGCGGCCTGCTGGCTGCCGCCACGGCCACGGCTTCCGCGGCTGCACCGGCGACCACGCCGGACAGCTACGCCAAACCCGGCCAGCGCGTCGCCATCGGCGCGGAACGCCACCTCAACCTGCGTTGCAGCGGCAGCGGGCCGGTGACGGTGCTGCTGGAGTCCGGCTCGCACGCCGATTCGCAGAGCTGGTTCCGCGTGCAGCCGCAGCTGGCGGCGCAGGCGCGCGTGTGCTCCTACGATCGCGCGGGCTACGGTTTCAGCGAGGCCGGTCCGCTGCCGCGTGGACTCGACGCCGACGTGGCCGACCTGCACGCGCTGATCCGTGCGGCCGGCCTGCATGCGCCGCTGGTGCTGGTGGGCCATTCGCTGGGCAGCAACATCGTGCGCCGCTACGCCAGCGAGCATGCCGGCGAGGTCGCCGCGCTGGTGCTGGTCGATCCGCCCGCGCAGGACCTGGGCCGGTTCCTGCCCGCGCAGTGGATGAAGGACGATGCGGCGCTGAACCGGCGGCGCGACGCGTTCATCGCCGGCTGCGAGCAGGCCGCCGAGCATGGCACGCTGGCCACGCCATCACCGGCGCTGGCGCCGTGCATCGGCGGACCGGCGCCGTGGGAAAGCCCGGTCGTGGCGGCGGCCAATCACGCGCGCAAGCTGCGCCCGGCGTTCTGGCACACCCTGCGTTCGGAGCTGGCGCAGAACGTGTCGGTGTTCGCGCAGCCGGTGCCGGCGGGCGAATCGCATGGCGACATGCCGCTGGTGGTGCTGCAGGCTGCGGGCACCTATGCCGACGCTCCCGCGGACACGCGCAAGTTGCTGGAGGCGGCGCGCGATGCGACCCAGCAGCGCATCGTGGCGAGCTCGACCCGCGGCGAACTGCGCAAGGTGGCCGAGACCTCCCACGACATCGAGCTGGACCAGCCGCAAGCCGTGGTCGATGCCGTCGTGCGCTTGCTCAAGCAGCTCGCCCCGGCGCACGACTGACGGCTACAGCGGCGAGAGATTCGCGTACGCCGCCACCAGCCACTTGCTGCCGGCGCCTTCGAAGTTCACCTGCAGTCGCGTGTGCGCGCCGCTGCCTTCGGCGCTGATCACCACGCCTTCGCCGAAGCTGGGGTGGCTGACGCGCTGGCCGAGTTTCACCGGCAGCGATTCCTCCAGCGACGGCGCGATTTCGCGCGGACGGCCGGCGTACAGCGGACGGGTCACGTGCACGCGCGGGCGCACTTCGTCGATCAGTTCGGCCGGCATTTCGGCGAGGAAGCGCGACGGCCGCGCCAGCATCTCGGCGCCGTGCATGCGGCGCGATTCGGCGTGGCTGACGACGAGTCTCTCGCGGGCGCGGGTGATGCCGACGTAGGCGAGCCGGCGTTCCTCCTCCAGCCGGCCTTCGTCGTCGACCGAGCGCTGGCTGGGGAACAGGCCTTCCTCCATGCCGACCAGGAACACCAGCGGGAACTCCAGTCCCTTGGCCGAGTGCAGCGTCATCAGCTGCACGCAGTCGTCCCATGCCTCGCCCTGGTTTTCGCCCGCCTCCAGGCTGGCGTGCGACAGGAACGCGGAGAGCTCGCTCAGGCCCGCCTCGATGTCTTCGGCGGTGCGCTCGAAGCGGCTGGCCACGTTGACCAGCTCATCCAGGTTCTCCACCCGCGACTCGGCGTTGCCGCGGCTGTCCTTCTCGTAGAAGTCGCGCAGGCCGGTGTGGGTGACCGCGTGGTCGATCTGCTCGGCCAAAGACAGGGAATCGGGAATCGGGAGTGGGGAATCGGAAGAGCCGGCATCCACGCGGGCGTCGGCTTTCTCCGATTCCCGGCCGAACGCCTGCGCCATCGCGTCGATCAGCGCGAGGAAGGCCTTCACCGCGTTCTTGGCGCGCCCGGCCAGTTCGCCGCCGCCGGCGAGCTCGACCAGCGCGGCTTCCCACATCGAGACGCGGTCCGTGCGGGCGCGGCGGCGCAGCGTGTCCAGCGTGCGCTCGCCGATGCCGCGCGGCGGGGTGTTCACCGCGCGCTCGAACGCGGCGTCGTCGTGGCGGTTGGCGGTGAGGCGCAGGTAGGCCAGCGCGTCCTTCACTTCGGCGCGCTCGAAGAAGCGCTGGCCGCCGTAGACGCGGTACTTGATGTTGTGCTGGGCCAACTGCTCCTCGAAGTTGCGCGATTGCGCGTTGGAGCGGTACAGGATCGCGCAGTCCTTGGCGGAACCGTGCTCGGCGATGTATTCGCGGATGCGCTCGACCACGAAGCGCGCCTCGTCCTGCTCGTTGTAGGCGGCGTACAGCGCGATGCGCTCGCCGTCCTCGCCGGCGGTCCACAGCTGCTTGCCGAGGCGGCTGCCGTTGCGCCGGATCACGCTGTTGGCGGCCTTCAGGATGGTCGAGGTGGAGCGGTAGTTCTGCTCCAGCTTGATCGTGCGCGCGCCGGGGAAATCGCGCAGGAACTGCGCCATGTTCTCCACCTTGGCGCCGCGCCAGCCGTAGATCGACTGGTCGTCGTCGCCGACCGCGAAAACCTGCCCGGTGCTGCCGGCGAGCACGCGGATCCACGCGTACTGCAGCGTGTTGGTGTCCTGGAACTCGTCGATCAGCAGATGCCGCCAGCGCTGCTGGTAGTGCTGCAGCAGGGCCGGGTGCTTCAGCCACAGCTCGTGCGCGCGCAGCAGCAATTCGGCGAAGTCGACCAGGCCGGCGCGGCGGCAGGCATCCTCGTAGGCCTGGTAGATGCGCACGAAGGTCTGCGTGACCGGATGGTCGCGGTGTTCGATGGCGTCGGGGCGCTTGCCCTCGTCCTTCCACTGGTTGATCTGCCAGCTGGCCTGGCGCGGCGGGAATTTCGCCTCGTCCAGGCCCAGTCCGGCAACCACGCGCTTGACCAGCCGTTGCTGGTCGTCGGCGTCGAGGATCTGGAACGCTTCCGGCAGCCCCGCCTCGCGCCAGTGCCGGCGCAGCAGGCGGTGCGCGATGCCGTGGAAGGTGCCCACGGTGAGGCCCTGCGTACCGCCGGGAATCAGCGCTTCCAGCCGCGCGCGCATCTCGCCGGCGGCCTTGTTGGTGAAGGTGACGGCGAGGATCGCCCACGGCGGCACGCGTTCGGCCTGCATCAGCCAGCCGATGCGGTGGGTGAGCACGCGGGTCTTGCCGGAGCCGGCGCCGGCGAGGACCAGGTAGTGGCCGGGAGGAGCGCAGACGGCTTCGCGTTGCGCGTCGTTGAGCGGGTCGATCAGGTGCGAGACATCCATTGCGCCCATTGTAGTGGGCGCCAGCGAAAACCGCCGCGCGGGCGGCGGCTTTCGTGGCAGGCAAGGCGGCGTGGTTCAGCGTTTCTGCAGGAAGCCGCCGAGCGCCAGCAGCGCGCCGACCACGATGCCGGCGATGCCGATCCACTGGGGCACGCCCTTGTCGCGGGTGGCGGTGATCTTGGCCGAACCGATCTGCAGCAAGGTGTCGGTGTCCTGGTAGGAGGCATGGCCCGCCACCACCCAGATGCCGGCCACGACGAGGAGGATGCCGACGATGATCAGGCCTGCGCGCATGGTGTTCCCTTCGGTGGATGTGGATCGAGTATGCCGGGACAGCTCGCCCAAAAAAAAGCCCCGGAGGCTAGGGGGAGCCTCCGGGGCGGGGCAGGCGCGAAGACCCAGGGGAGAGGTTCGCGCCTGTGGCGGCCCAGGGAGGTGGACTCGCCGCGGATGCCGTTGCGTGCATCCGTTGAGTTAGTGCGTGGTTTGCCGAAAAAGTTGCAGGGTTTCCGAAGAAATTTAAAAGCGGTTCATCCTCATGAAACCTTAACGGTCAAGTCGTTGTTGCGCATGAAGGCAACCATCGGCCGACGATCTCAGTGCGCCTCGTCCCAGTTCGCGCCCACGCCCACGTCGACCAGCAGCGGCACCGCCAGTTCCGCCGCGCCGGACATCCGCGCGACCACCGCGGCGCGCACCGCGTCGACGGCATCCGCGCGCACCTCGAACACCAGTTCGTCGTGCACCTGCATCAGCATGTGGGCGTCGTCGCGGCCGGCCAGCCAGGCCGCCACGGCGATCATCGCGCGCTTGATGATGTCCGCCGCGCTGCCCTGCATCGGCGCGTTCACCGCGGCGCGCTCGGCGCCCTGACGCAGGCCGGCGTTGCGCGAGGTGAGGTTCTCCAGATACAGCCGGCGGCCGAAGATCGTCTCCACGTAACCGTCGCGATGGGCCTGTTCGCGGGTCGCTTCCATGAACGCGTGCACGCCGGGATAGCGGGCGAAGTAGCGCGCCATGTAGTCGCCGGCCTCGGCGCGGTCCACGCCGAGCTGGCGTGCCAGGCCGAACGCGCTCATGCCATACATCAGGCCGAAGTTGATCGCCTTGGCGGCGCGGCGCTGGTTGGCGCTGACGTCCTCGGGCTTCAGCGCGAACACCTCGGCGGCGGTGGCGCGGTGCACGTCGCCGCCTTCGCGGAACGCCTTGAGCAGGCCCTCGTCGCCGGACAGGTGCGCCATGATGCGCAGCTCGATCTGCGAGTAGTCGGCCGCCAGCACCTGCCAGCCCGGCGGCGCGATGAACGCCTGGCGGATGCGCCGGCCTTCCTCGGTGCGCACCGGGATGTTCTGCAGGTTCGGGTCGGACGAGGAGATCCGCCCGGTCGCCACCGAGCCCTGATGGTAGCTGGTGTGCACGCGGCCGGTGCGCGGGTTGACGATGGCGGACAGCTTGTCGGTATAGGTGCTGCGCAGCTTGGCCAGGCCGCGATAGTCGAGGATCAGCCGCGGCAATTCGTGGCTGTCGGCGATTGCCTCCAGCGCCTCCTCGTTGGTTGAGGGCTGGCCGGTCGGCGTCTTCAGTCTTGCTTCGAGGCCCAGTTCGTCGAACAGCACCGCCTGCAATTGCTTGGGCGAATCGAGGTTGAACTCGCGCCCGGCCAGCGCGTACGACTGCCGCTGCAGCTCCAGCATGCGCTTGCCCAGCTGCTGGCTCTGCCGGCGCAGCTCGTCGCCGTCGATCAGCACGCCGCGACGCTCCATCTCGGCCAGCACCGGCACCAGCGGGATCTCGATCTCCTCGTACACGCGGCGCAGCGACGGCGCGCTCTCCAGCTTCGGCCACAGCGCGTGGTGCAGGCGCAAGGTGACGTCGGCGTCCTCGGCGGCGTAGCGGCAGGCGGTGTCCAGGTCCACCTGCGAGAACGAGATCTGCTTCGCGCCCTTGCCGGCGACCTCCTCGTATTTCACGGTGTCGTAGCCGAGGTACTTCTTCGCCAGCGAGTCCATGTCGTGGCGCGTGGCGGTGGCGTTCCACACGTAGGATTCCAGCATCGAATCGTGCTTCAGGCCCTGCACCGCGATGCCGTAATGCGCCAGGATATTGATGTCGTACTTCGCGTGCTGGCCGAGCTTGGGCCGCGCCGGATCCTCGAACATCGGCTTCAGCGCGGCGAGCACCGTGTCGCGATCGAGTTGCGGCGGCGCACCGGGGTAGTCGTGGCCGAGCGGGACGTAGCACGCCTGGCCCGGCTCCACCGCGAGGCTGAGGCCGACGATGTCCGCGCGCATCGCGTCGAGGCTGGTGGTCTCGGTGTCGAACGCGACCAGCTCGGCGCCGCGCAGTTTTTCCAGCCAGGCGTCGAGTTGCGCCTGGGTGGTGACCAGCTCGTATTCGCCGGGAGCCGAAAATTCCGCTTGCACGAGCGCACCCTGTGCGCGATCGCCTTGTGGGGCAATTTTCGGTTCGGCGTGATCGCGCACAGGGTGCGCTCCTGCAGATTCCGCCGCGGCATCGAGGTCCTTCAGCGCCGCCTTGAACTCGTAGCGGGTGTACAGCTCGCGCAACGTCGCCACGTCGGCGGCGCGGCGAGTGAGGTCGGTGGGACCGAACTCCAGCGCCACGTCGGTCTTGATCGTTGCCAGCTGGCGCGACAGCGGCAGCTGCGGCAGCGTGGCGCGCAGGCTCTCGCCGATCTTGCCGCCGATCTGGTCGGCATGGGCGATCACGCCGTCCAGCGTGGCGTACTCGGCCAGCCACTTGGCGGCGGTCTTCGGGCCGCACTTGGGCACGCCGGGGATGTTGTCGATGGCGTCGCCGGTGAGGGCGAGGAAGTCGATGATCTGCTCCGGCTGCACGCCGAACTTCGCCAGCACGCCGGCGCGGTCCGTCCGGGTGTTGGTCATGGTGTTGACCAGGGTGACGTGCGGGCCGACCAGCTGCGCCATGTCCTTGTCGCTGGTGGAAACCTCCACCTCGATGCCGAGCGCGTGCGCCTGCAGGGCCAGCGTGCCGATCACGTCGTCGGCTTCCACGCCGTCCACGCGCAGGATCGGGAAGCCCAGCGCGCCCACGATCGCCAGCATCGGCTCGACCTGCGAGCGCAGGTCGTCGGGCATCGGCGGGCGGTTCGCCTTGTACTGGGCGTACAGCGCGTCGCGGAAGGTGGGGCCCGGCGCGTCGCTGACGAAGGCCAGGTAATCGGGGTTCGCCTTCAAGGTGGCGCGCAGCATGTTGACCACGCCGAACAGCGCGCCGGTGGGCTCGCCGCGCGCATTGGAGAGCGGCGGCAGCGCGTGGAACGCGCGGTACAGGTAGGACGAGCCGTCGATCAGGACGAGTTTGGGCATGGTGTGCTTCGCGTGAGTCGACATCTCCACCCATTCTCGCATGCACGGCGAAACGTCGCGCTTCACCATCGGCCGCCGGCGGCGCTGTTATGCTGCGCTCCCCAATCGAGGTTGCCGCCATGAAAACCGCTGCCTTGCTGGTTGCCGCCAGCGTCCTGTTTTCCTCCAGCGTGCTGGCGCAATCCGCCCCGTCGGCGAGCGTGCCGCCGCCGCCCGGGATCAACGACCCGGGCGTGCAGGCAACGCAGCCGGCGACCAAGCCGGCGGCCAGGCATCGCTCGACGCATGCTGCGCCAGCCGCGTCCGGCCAGCCGTTGGACCTGAAGCCGCAGGCGCTGCCCGCGATGCGCGACGAAGGCAGCGCGCAGGGTGGCCGCGACCAGTCCCCGCCGGAAGTGCGGATCCGCCAGCAAGGCGACAACAGCATCCAGGAATACAGCCGCAACGGCCGCGTCTACATGGTGGTGATCACGCCGAAGAACGGCATCCAGCAGACCTACATGGTCGACCCGCAGGGCCGGCTGGTCGACGAGCACGGCCAGAAGCCGGTGGGGCCGGTGATGTACAAGGTGCTGGAGTGGGGCAAGAGCCGGCCACCGGCCGAGAGTGCCAGTGAGGCGCCGCCGGCCGACGGCGGCCACTGAAGGCCGAGCGCCGCGCGGCCTAGGCCAGGTCGTCGAGCTCCGGGTAGTGGCGGAAGATGCCGTTTTCGTTGAACGGCAATCGCCGCGGCGACGCCAGGTAGGCGGCCAGGCGCGGCCGCCCGGCCACCCGCTGTTTCAGCGCATGCAGCAGCGGCAGCCGATGCCCGAGGCGCTGCATGGCGCGCGGGTACGCGTACGCCAGTCCGCTCATCAGCTGGAACAGCGAAAGATCGACGTAGGAGTGTCCGTGCAGGACATGCTCGCCGCCGCCGCGTTCCAGCACCTGCTCGAAATAATCCAGGTACTTCGGCAGCCGCGTTTCGCGCAGGTCGGCCGCGCGACGGCGCGCCTCGACGCGCTGGTCCTCGTAGTACAGGCCGCTGGCGATAGGATGGTGCGAGTCGTGCACTTCGGCGACCAGGTCGGCAATGGTCAGCTGCAGCTGGTGCGCGTACAGCCGCCGGCCCTCGCTTTCCGGCACCAGGGCTAGCGGCGGGCCGAGGTACTGCAGGATGTTCGCCGTGTGCGCGATCAGCAGCCGGCCGGCCTTGAGGAACGGCGGCGCGAACGGCAGCGGACCCTCGTGCACGCCGTCGAGGTAGCGCACGATGGCGTCGTCGCCCTGCTCGCGGGCCACGTCGACGTAGTCGGCGCCGGCGTCTTCCAGCGCCAGCCGCACGAACTCGCCGCGGCCCTGGATGCCGGTCCAGTAATAAAGCTCGTAGCGCATGGCCATGTCCCCGGACTTGGCCTGAGCTTGGCACGCGCGACTTCTACAGCACGTGTAGGAGCCCGCTCGCGGGCGATGCTCTTTGCTTTTACGAATCCCGAATCCCGTGAAAAGAGCATCGCCCGCGAGCGGGCTCCTACACAGCGCGCGGCGTCAGTGGCGGAAGTGGCGCATGCCGGTGAACACCATCGCCATGTCGTGCTCGTCGGCGGCGGCGATCACCTCGGCATCGCGCATCGAGCCGCCGGGCTGGATCACCGCGCTGATGCCCGCCGCGGCGGCGGCGTCGATGCCGTCGCGGAACGGGAAGAACGCATCGCTGGCCATCACCGAGCCGCGCACCTCGAGCTTCTCGTCGGCGGCCTTGATACCGGCGATCTTCGCGCTGTAGACGCGGCTCATCTGGCCGGCGCCGATACCGATGGTCTGGCGATCCTTCGCGTAGACGATGGCATTGGACTTGACGAACTTGGCCACCTTCCAGGCGAAGATCAGGTCGTGGATCTGCGCTTCGGTAGGCGCCTTGCGGGTGACTACCTTCAGGTCCGCCGCGCTGATCATGCCGGTGTCGGCGCTCTGCAGCAGCAGGCCGGAACCGACCCGCTTGGAGCTCATGCCGGGGTGCGCGGCACGCAGGTCGCCGCCGGCCGGCGCCGGGATCACCAGCACGCGCACGTTGCCCTTCTTGTGGAACGCGGCCAGCGCGTCGTCTGCGTAGGCCGGCGCCAGCACCACCTCGACGAACTGGCGCTCGACAATCGCCTTCGCGGTGGCGCCGTCGACCTCGCGGTTGAACGCGATGATGCCGCCGAAGGCGGAGGTGGGATCGGTCTGGAAGGCCAGGTCATACGCCTTGCCGATGCCGTCCAGGCTCACCGCCACGCCGCAGGGGTTGGCGTGCTTGACGATCACGCAGGCCGGCTTGACGAAGCTGCGCACGCATTCCCATGCGGCGTCGGCGTCGGCGATGTTGTTGAAGGACAGCTCCTTGCCCTGCAGCTGGCGAAGACAGGCCAGCGTGCCCGGCGCCGGGTACAGGTCGCGGTAGAACGCCGCCTGCTGGTGCGGGTTCTCGCCGTAGCGAAGGTCCATCAGCTTCACGAAGCGGCCGTTGACCTGGCCGGGGAACATGGCGTGGCCGGCGATCGCGTCCTGCGTGTCGTTGAGCTTGAGCCCGGACAGGTAGTCGCTGATCGCGCCGTCGTAGTTCGACACGTCGTTGAACGCGGCCACGGCGAGCTTGAAGCGCGTCGCGCGGGAAAGGCCGCCGTGCTGCTCGATCTCGGCCAGCGCGTCGGCGTATTGCGCCGGTGAGGTGAGCACGCCCACGTCGCTCCAGTTCTTTGCCGCCGAGCGCAGCATCGCCGGGCCGCCGATGTCGATGTTCTCGATCGCCTGTTCCAGCGTGCAATCGGGCTTGGCCACGGTGGCTTCGAACGGGTACAGGTTCAGCACCAGCAGGTCGATCGGCGCGATGCCCAGCTTGGCCATCACCGCGTCGTCGGTGCCGCGGCGGCCGAGCAGGCCGCCGTGTACCTTCGGGTGCAGCGTCTTCACGCGGCCGTCCATGATCTCGGGGAAGCCGGTGAGGTCGCTGACCTCGGTGACCGCGATGCCGGCCTCGCGCAGCGCCTTCGCGCTGCCGCCGGTGGAAAGCAGCTCGATGCCCTTCGCGGCCAGCCGCCGGCCCAGATCGATCAGCCCGGTCTTGTCGGAAACACTGAGCAGGGCGCGACGAACCGGGGTGAGCTGGGGGGCGGACATGAGCGGGTTTCCAGGAGGGGAAAGCCGCTCATTATAGCCGCCCGGCTGATGGGCGGCTTTTGCACGAATACGCGAGGTGGGTTACAGCAGGCCGTGTGCGGCCAGCTTCTTGCGCAAGGTGGCGCGATTGATGCCGAGCGCGCTGGCGGCGCGGCTCTGGTTGCCGTTATGGAAGGCCAGCACCTCGCGCAGCAGCGGCACCTCGACTTCGTGCAGCACCAGCGCGTGCAGACCTTCGGCGCATTCGGTGTCGCCGATGTCGGCAAGGTAGCGGCGCACCATGCGGGTGACGCATTCGCTCAGCGCACTCTGGCCCTGGAGGCCGGCGCCGGGCGAACCCGTGCCCTGCAACGAGGCCTGTTTCGAGGCCTCGGCAGCTGGCAGTCTTACGGCATTCACGGACATTTTCCCTCACGTGCGAAGCGGCGACTGCATCGGTCGCTGCTTATGGTTATGGCTGGTCGTGCGCGTCGCGGCGTCTGTCGCATCTCCTCGGACATGCCGGCGCGAGGGGTCGAGTCTACCCGCGCGGGCCGACAATTTTAAGTACCGCAGGCCCCATTATTCGAAACCGATCTCGAACGCGACTGCCTTGTCGCCCGGGTCTTCCACTTCCAGCAGCAGCACGGCGCTGCCGCCGGGCGCCAGGCCATCGCGCAGGATCGCGGTGTCGTCCAGGTACTCCGCCGGCTGCAGCCGGCGCATCGCGATGCGCTGGCCCTGCGCGTTGGACAAGGTGATCGTCAGCACCGGCCAGGGCTGGGCAAAGCTGGCGTCATTGCGCACGCTGGCACTGATCATCAGCGCGCCGGAAACGCTGGGGTGGGCCTGCACGTTGCTGGCCAGCAGGTGCAACTGCTGCGGCGCGGCGACCAGCGGCAGTTCGCAGCCGAGCATGGCGCAGCTGCTGCGCAGCCAACCGCCCACGCCGGGGTTGCGGATCAGCTCGTCGCGCTTGGCCCAGGCCAGCTGGACGGCGAGCGACAGCGTGAGCAACAGGCACGCCGTCACCCACGGCCAGTGCCGCTCGCCGGGCGAACGCAGGTGCCGCTGCCTGCGTCGGGTCGCTCGTTCGCGCTGGTGCGTACGCGGCTCGCGGGCGAAACGCGGCGCGAACACCAGTTGCGAAAAATCCTCGACGGCCGCTCGCGGCGCTGCCGCCACGACCATCTCGTCGGCGACGACTACCGCCGGCGGGTCCGGTCGCGGTCGATAGACCACCAGGTCGAGCCGTGGCGGCTCCAGCGCGGGTTCGTTGAGCGGCAGCTCGGCGAAAGGCTCGGGCGGCAGTTGTTCGGCAAGCGTGGCGAGGCCGTCGAAGCCGGCGTCGCAATGCCCGCACACGAGGTGGCCGTGCGCCTGCGCCAGCGTCTGCGCATCGAGCGAAAACACGGACAGGCATTCGGGACACTGTGTATACATGCGGGCCGCTGCGGATCGGTACCCGGCAAGCTTAGCAGGGTGATCGCGTCGGCTCCGGACCCGGCTCGGCGTTCCGGAAGGTCACGCCTGAAACACTCGAGCCGGTGCTCAGCGGCGGCGCCGGCCGCTGATGCGCACCCAGTCCTCGCGCGTGTCCACGCGCAGCTCGTCGAACCATTCGGCATAGCGCTGCAGCAGCTCGTCCTGCTGGCCGGCGAGGATGCCGGAGATGGCAAACGGCGCGCCGGGTTTCGCGGCGGCGGCGAAGACGGGCGCCAGTTCGCCGAGCGGGCCGGCGAGGATGTTGGCGATGAAGACGTCCGTGGCCTCGACCAGGTGATCCCCGGGCAGGAACAGCGCGAGGCGCTCGGCCACGCCGTTGCGTTCGGCGTTGTCGCGCGAGGCGAGGAGCGCCTGCGGGTCGTTGTCGACGCCGACCGCGCTGGCCGCGCCGAGCTTCAGCGCGGCGATCGCCAGCACGCCGGAACCGCAGCCGTAGTCGGTGATCGTCCTGCCGGCTAGGTCGAGGCCGTCCAGCCATTCCAGGCACAGCGCGGTGGTGGGATGGGTGCCGCTGCCGAAGGCGAGGCCGGGGTCGAGGCGCACCACGACGCGGTGGGGGGCACCGGAGGCATCGTCATCCGCCGGCGGTTCGATGTTCCACGGATAGATCCACAGCCGCCGGCCGAACGCCATCGGCTGGTACTGGTCCATCCACGCGCGTTCCCAGTCCTGGTCGGCGACTTCGGCGAAGTTCAGCTGGTCCGGTTCGAGCCAGGGCAGCAGTTCGCCCAGCGCGGCGGCGAGGCCACGCTGGTCGGTGTGTTCGTCGAACAGCGCGTTGAGCGTGATCGTCGGCCACAGCGGCAGCTCGCCCACGCCCGGCTCGAAGATCGCCTGCTCGTCCGGCGTTTCCGCGTCGGCGTCGCGCAGCGTGATCGACAGCGCGCCAAGGTCGTCCAGCGCTTCCTCCGCGCGCGGCTGCTGTTCGACGCGGACGACCAGGGAGAGTTCGAGAAAGGGCATGGGCGAGGAGCGAGTGATGAGAAGTGGGAAAGGGTGAGGCGGCTGGGTCGGCTCTACTCGTTTTCCTCACTGCTCGCCGTTGGCTACCGCATTCTTTTCCTTCTGCTCGGCCATCCGCTTCTCGAGGTAATGGATGTTCTGCCCGCCGTGCTGGAAACCGGCGTCGGCCATGATCCGCTGCTGCAGCGGGATGTTGCACTTGACGCCTTCGATCACCGTCTCGGCCAGCGCCAGGCGCATGCGCGCGATCGCGGTGGCGCGGTCGGGGCCGTACACGATCAGCTTGCCGATCATCGAGTCGTAGTTCGGCGGGATGCGGTAGCCGTCGTACAGGTGGGTGTCCACGCGCACGCCGGGACCGCCCGGCGCCTCGAAGCGCTTGACCGTGCCGGGGCTGGGCATGAAGGTGTCCGGATCCTCGGCGTTGATGCGGCACTCGATCGCGTGGCCGCTGATCTTGATGTCCTCCTGGCGGATCGACAGCTTCTCGCCGCCGGCGATCAGCAGTTGCTCGCGCACCAGGTCGACGCCGGTGATGAATTCGGTCACCGGGTGCTCGACCTGGATGCGGGTGTTCATCTCGATGAAGTAGAAGCGGCCGTTCTCGAACAGGAACTCGAAGGTGCCGGCGCCGCGGTAGCCGATGCGCAGGCAGGCATCCACGCAGACCTTGCCGATCGCCGCGCGCTGCTCGGGCGTGATGCCCGGTGCCGGCGCCTCTTCCACCACCTTCTGGTGGCGGCGCTGCATCGAGCAGTCGCGCTCGCCCAGATGGATCGCGCCGCCCTGGCCATCGGCCAGCACCTGGATCTCCACGTGGCGCGGGTTCTCCAGGAATTTCTCCATGTACACCATGTCGTTGCCGAAGGCCGCCTTGGCTTCCTGCTTGGTCATGGTGATCGCATTGGCCAGGTGCGCCTCGGTGCGCACCACGCGCATGCCGCGGCCGCCGCCGCCGCCGGCTGCCTTGATGATCACCGGGTAGCCGATCTCGCGGGCGATGCGGATGTTCTCGTCGGTGTTGTCGCCGAGCGGGCCGCCGGAGCCGGGCACGCACGGCACGCCGGCGGCCTTCATCGCCTTGATCGCCTCGACCTTGTCGCCCATCAGGCGGATCACGTCCGCGGTCGGGCCGATGAAGACGAAGCCGGACTGCTCGACCTGCTCGGCGAAGTCGGCGCGCTCGGAGAGGAAGCCGTAGCCGGGATGGATCGCCTGCGCGTCGGTGATCTCCGCCGCGGCGATGATGCGCGGGATGTTGAGGTAGCTGTCGACCGACGGCCCGGGACCGATGCAGATCGATTCGTCGGCGAGGCCGACGTGCTTCAGGTTGCGGTCCACGGTGGAATGGACCGCCACGGTCTTGATGCCCAGGCTGTGGCAGGCGCGCAGCACGCGCAGGGCGATTTCGCCACGGTTGGCGATGACGACTTTTTCTAGCATGGACTAACGGGCCTCGCTGTCGCGATACCAGACGCGGACGACCTGCACTCGCGTGCCGCCGATCTCGATACCGCCCAGATCGAATTGCATGTTGTCGGTGAACCGCGCATTGCCCTCTTCCGCCGCGCTGGCCGGCAGCAGCAGCGTCTCGACGTTGGTCACGGCGATGCCGGCATCGCGGATCCAGTCGTTGGCGCGCGCCAGCACGTCGCCGATCGCCTCGTAGCGGCGGCTGACCGCCAGCATCGGAGTGACGTCGGCAGGAACAAAATCACGGAAGTTGATCATGGCGGTCAGGCGATCACGAACATCGGTTCGTCGAATTCCACCGGCTGGCCGTTCTCGATCAGGATCGCCTGCACGGTGCCGGCTACTTCGGCTTCGATCTGGTTGAACATCTTCATCGCCTCGATCACCCCCAGCGTGTCGCCGGCCTTGACCTGCTGGCCGACCTTGACGAAGGGCGGCGCGCCGGGCGAGGCGGAGGCGTAGAAAGTGCCTACCATCGGCGCCTTCACCACGTGGCCGGCCGGCAGCGCGTTGGCGGCCGGAGCTTCGGCGGCAGGTGCTGCCGGGGCGGCGGCGACCGGGGCGGGCGCGGCCGCCACCGCGACCGGCACGGCGGCCGGGGCGGCGCCGACCGGCGCGGCGTTCTTCGGCACGCGCGACAGGCGCACGACCTCCTCGCCTTCCTTGATTTCCAGTTCGGCGAGGTTGGATTCCTCGAGCAAGTCGATCAGCTTCTTGATTTTGCGCAAATCCATCGGATCAGCCTTTGGTCAGTCAGGCCACCGCTGCGGCGGCCGGGAGTGAATGAGGTGTGCGGTGCGGCTGCGGCGTCAGGGGGCGGTGCCGGCCTGCAGCCGCTGCAGCGCCGCGTCCAGTGCCAGCCGGTAGCTGCCGCCGCCGAAGCCGCAGATCACGCCGAGCGCGATGTCGGACAGGCAGGAGTGGTGGCGGAACGGCTCGCGGGCGAACACGTTCGACAGGTGCAGCTCGATGAACGGGATCGCCGTCGCGGCGAAGGCGTCGCGCAGCGCAATGCTGGTGTGGGTGAGCGCGCCGGCATTGCACAGGATGATCGCAGTGCCGTCGTCGCGGCCCTGATGGACGCGCCCGATCAGCTCGTGCTCGGCGTTGGACTGGAACCAGGCCAGCTCGTGCCCGGCCGCCTGCGCCCGCTCGGCCAGTTGCCGGTTGATCTCGGCCAGCGTTTCGCGGCCGTAGATCTGCGGCTCGCGGGCGCCCAGCAGATTGAGGTTGGGTCCGTGCAGGACCAGGATTTTTGCCACGGCATCATCCAGCCAGCGTCCGGAGACCCCGGAACCGGGCGCAGTGTGCGCGCAGTCGGGAATCTTGTCCAGTTCGCTGCAGATCGGCGATGTTTGGCGGAGAAGCGCCGGGTTTCCATGCGTGGGCGTATGTCAGCGCCCGCCCTGCGCCGGCGCCAACCACTGCGCCAGCCGCGTGGCCGGGAGTGGGCCGGCATGCGTGGCCAAGATGCGCCCATCGGCGTCGATCAGCACGCTATAAGGCAATACCTGACGCGTATTGCCAAGTTTCGACGAGGTGCTTGGCGGACCCGAGTCGCCGATCAGTATCGGGTAATCCAGCGGATGTGCGGCCAAAAAGGCGCGAACGTGTGTCGGCTCGTCCATGGCGATTCCCACCACGATAGCCCCCTGTTCGCCGAACTTGGCCTGGGCCTCGGCCAGCGCCGGCATCTCCCGCAGGCATGGCGCGCACCAGCTGGCCCAGAAATTCAGCAGCACGCGGCGTCCGCGGTAGTCGTCCAGCCGGTGCGGTTTGCCGTCGAGGTCGGGCAGCACCAGCGGCGGCAACCGCTGGCCGAGCAGGCTTGGCGGCGCCTCGGCGGGCCGCTGGCGGTGTTGCAGGTAGCCGCCCAGCGCGGCAATGAGCGCCGCCAGCGCAAGGATCAGCCCATTGCCGCGGCCGAGCATCAGCGCGCCGCGTCGGTCAGCGCCCGTTCGACCATCGAGCGGGTCAGGACCGTGGACAACTGCCGGCCGGGACCGCCGTTTTTCGGGAACACCACGTACAGCGGCACGCCGGGCGAGTGGTATTGCTGCAGGAACGCGCTGATGGCCGGGTCGACGTCGGTCCAGTCGCCCTTCATGTAGACCGCGCCGGTGCGCTGGAGCAGGTCGCGGAACGCGTGCGTGTCGAGTACCGCGTGCTCGTTCGCCTTGCAGGTGACGCACCAGTCGGCGGTCATGTCGACGAAGACCGGCGTGCCGGCCGCACGCAGCTCGGCCAGTTTCTGCGGGCTGTAGGCGACCACGCCGTCCTCGGCCACGGCCGCGGTCGACGGTGGCGGCACCTGCGCCAGCAGGTACATCGGCGCCAGGGTGGCGAGCGCCAGCGCCGCCACGGCGGCCTTGCTGGCCACGCCGCGCGAACGGCTGCGCTCGAACCACCACAGCGTCATCGCCAGCAGCACCATCGCCACCAATACCAGGCCGACCGCGTCGGCGCCGCGCTGGTTGGCCAGTACCCACACCAGCCACGCCGCGGTGAGGTACATCGGAAACGCCAGCACCTGCTTCAGGGTTTCCATCCAGCGCCCCGGCTTCGGCAGCAGGCGCGCCAGCGCGGGCACGAAGCCGACCGCGAGGAACGGCAGCGCAAGCCCCACGCCCAGCGCAACGAACACTCCCAGCGCTGCCGGCATCGGCGCGGCGAACGCATAGGCCAGCGCGCTGCCCATGAACGGCGCGGTGCACGGGCTGGCCACCACCACCGCCAGCACGCCGGTGAAGAAGTCGCCGGCCGGGCCGGAGCGCGATGCCAGGCCGGCGCCGGTATTGCCCAGCGAGGCGCCGAACTGCGCCACGCCGGACATCGACAGGCCCACCGCCAGCATCACGCAGGCCAGCGCGCCGACCAGCAGCGGCTGCTGCAACTGCGAGCCCCAACCCAGCGCATGGCCCGCGGCGCGCAGCGCGAGGATGCCCAGCCCCAGCGCGGTGAAGCTGCACAGCACGCCGGCGGTATAGAACAGCGCGTGCCGCCGAGCGGTGGCGCGGTTCTCGCCGCTTTCCAGCACGCTGACCGCCTTGATCGACAGCACCGGCAGCACGCACGGCATCAGGTTCAGCACCAGCCCGCCGCCCAGCGCCAGCAGCAGCGCGGCGACCAGGCTGACCTGCAACGGACCGCCGGCCAGATCGGCCGGCGGCGCTTCCGGTGCCGCGGCGCCGGCCGCGACGGCGCCGCTGTTCAGGTCGATGTCCACCGCGCGCGTCATCAGCGGATAGCACAGGCCGCCGTCCTGGCAGCCCTGGAAACTCGCCTGCAGGGTGAGTCGCGTGCGGCCGGCCAGGTCGCCCGCCACGGTCACCGGCAGCTCGACCTGGTCGAAGTACACGGTGACGTTGCCGAAGTGCTCGTCGCGGTGCGCGGTGCCGGCCGGCCACGCGGGCTTCAGCGCGAGGCCGGCGGCGTCGGCAAGCCTCAGCGTGGTCTGGTCGCGGTACAGGTAGTAGCCCTTGGGCATGGTCCAGCGCAGCAGCAGCTGTCGCGGCCCCTGCGCCAGCGCCTCGAAGCGGAACGCCTGCTCGGCCGGCAGCGGCGCGCCGGTTGCGGTCGTGCCGCTGCTGCTGCCGAGCCGGCTGAGCGCCGCGCCCAGGGCATTGCCGCCTGCCGGCATGGCGCCGGCGGCCGCGGGCAGCGGCAGGTCCAGCTTCTCGGTATGCGGCGGGTAGCAGATCTTCGGGTCGACCTCGTGGCAGCCCTGGTACTGCACGCTCAGTTGCAGCCGGGTGGTGCCGGCGGCGACGCTGTACGGGATGCTGGCGTCGACGCCGTGGTGGTAGGTCTCCACGTCGCCGAGGTATTCGTCGTGGTGCTTCTCGCCGTCGGGCAGCTGCGCTTCGCCCAGGGTGACGCCATCGCCGCCCTTGAACTTCATGCGGCCGCGGTAGAGGTAGTAGTCCGGCGCGATGGTCCAGTGCAGCTTCAGTACGCCGGGGGTGGCGACGTCGGCGCTCAACTTGTACGCCTCGGTCACCGGCAGGAGGTCGGCGGTGTCCTGCGCCGGGGCGGGCGGCGCACCGAGCAGCAGGCTCAGCAACACCAAGGCAAGCATGGGCAGGCGGGTGGCCAGTCGGCCGAAAGACAACGGTTGCATCACGACTCCAGCAACTTGGGCCCGTGGGGACAGGCAGGTGGACATTATGACCCAGCAAATGGGGGCCGGTTCGCCGGCTGCGGCCGCGTGTCTTCCGCCGCCGGCCGGGCTCCGCGGCATGACGGCGCCGGACGCAGGGTAGGCGTGACCGTGACGCGCCGCGAGGGCCACCTCCGGGCAATTCCACCGATCCACTTTGCGCATGGCCCTTCGTTTTGCCGCGAACTGGCTCTGCCGGCGCGACCGCGAAACCGCGAGGATGCGGGGATCCCCACCTGCGGAGATCCTCATGCGTCGTTTCGTCGTGTTGCTGCTGTTGCTGTGGTCGTGGACGTGCGCGCCGTCGTGGGCCGAAACCGGTCAGCAGCGGGCGGAGGCGGCCGGCCGGGGCCTGCTGGGTTCGCCCGCCGCACCGCTGGTGCTGAAGACGATCGACGGCAAGGTCATCGACCTGGCGGGACTGTATGGCCGCAAAGCCGTCTATCTGAAGTTCTGGGCCACCTGGTGCGTGCCCTGCCGCGAGCAGATGCCGCACCTGGAGCGCAGCTTCGAGCAGGCCGGCCCGGAGTTGGCGGTGATCGCGATCGACGTCGGTTTCGACGACAGCGTGGACGCGGTGCGCGCCTACCGGCGCAAGGCCGGCCTGAAGATGCCGATCGTGTTCGACGCGGACGGCACGCTGGGCGCGGCGTTCAACCTGCGGGTGACGCCGCAGCACGTGGTGATCGGGCGCGACGGGCGCATCGCCTATGTCGGGCACATGGCCGACGCCAGGCTCGACGCCGCCCTGCAGGCGGCGCGCAAGGCGCCGGCCCGGCCGGTGGCGGTCGGCGCGAAGGCGCCAGCGCCGCCGCCGTCGGTCGCGGTGGGTGGCCGCTTGCCGGCGCTGGCGCTGAGCACCCTGGACGGCGCCGCGTTCCGCCTGGCCGATGCCGACGACGCGCGGCCGACCGTGCTGGTTTTCCTCTCGCCCTGGTGCGAGTCCTACCTGGCCGACAGCCGGCCCGTGCTGGCCGCCCGTTGCCGCGCGGTGCGCGAGCAGGCGAGCGCCTTGTCGCAGCACGGTTCGGTGCGCTGGATCGGCATCAGCTCGGGGTTGTGGGCCGATCGCGACGACCTTGTCCGCTGGCGCGACGAGCATCGCGTCGGCATGCCGCTCGCGCTGGATGCCGATGGCGCGCTGTTTCGCCGCTTCGGCGTGACGCAGGTGCCCACCGTGCTGCTGGCCGATGCGCAGGGACGAGTCGTGCGCCGGATCGTTGCTCCGGCGGACCTGGCCGTCGCCGTGCGTCCGCTGCTCGCCGCCGGCCGTTCGCGGTGATACGCCCCGCAAGGGGCGTGGCTCAGTGCTCCTCGGCGGCGAGCGCCGGCCGGTGCCGGCTGCCGCCGATCAGGCCGGTGGTGAGCGCGGTGCCCAGCAGGATCACCGCGCAGCCGCCGAGCAGTCGCGCGCTCACCGGCTCGTCCAGCAGCAACGCGCCCCACAGCACGCCGAACGCCGGGATCAGGTAGGGGATCACCATGATGCGCGTCGCGCCGACCCGCGCCAGCACCCAGAAGAACAGCACGTAGGCCAGCGCCGTGCACAGCACTGCCAGCCCCGCGGCCGCCAGCCATGCCTGCAGCGGCGGGGGCTGCGTGGGCCACGCCAGCAGCGTGGTCGGCAACAGCAGCAGCGCGGCCACCATGTGGCTGCCGACCGTCACCACCAGCGGCGTCACCCCGGCCAGGCGCAGGTGGGTGTAATGCACGGCATAGCCGTACAGCACGGTGGCGGCGATCCCGGCCAGCAGCGCCGCACCCGCGCCCGGCCCCAGTGCGAGGCTGCCCTCGGCCAGCCAGACCACGCCGGCGAAGCCGATCGCCAATCCGGCGCCGCGCCAGCCGTCCAGCCGCTGGCCCAGCCACAGCCAGCCGATCAGCGCGGCGAACATCGGGGTCATGCCGTCGATGATCGAGGCCAGTCCGGCCGGCAGGCTGCGCGTGGCGAAGGTGAACAGCACGAACGGCAGCGCCGAGTTGGTCAGCCCGACCACGGCGATCGGTCGCCAGTGCGCGCGCCATTCGACGAGCCGTGCGCGCGAGGCCAGCAGCGGCAGGAAGCACAGCGCCGCGCCGATCGCGCGCAGCCCGGCCAGCGGCAGGGCACCGAACGCGCCGGCACCCATCCGCATGAACAGGAACGAGCCGCCCCACAGGGCGCCCAGCGACAGCAGCACGGCGTAGTCGATCTTCTTCATTGCAAGGAGCGGCGGAGTGGGGAAGGGCACAGTCTGATGCCCTGCCACTGACAGGGACTGTCAGCAGTCTTGCGGCGCCTCGCCGGTCGCGTCGCGTACCCAGTCCAGGTAGGTTGTGTGACCGCGCTGCGCGGGCACCGCGATCAGTTCCGGCAGTTCGTACGGGTGCAGTTCGAGCAGGCGCGCCTTCAGCGCGTCGAAGCGGGCGGCGGTGGTCTTGATCAGCAGCAGTTCCTCGCTGTCGTGGGCCACGCGGCCCTGCCAGCGGTAGGTGGAGTGGACGCCGGGCAGGCGGTTGACGCAGGCGGCCAGCCGCTCGCCGACCAGTGCCTCGGCAAGCGCCTGGGCGCTGGCGGCATCGGGGCAGCTGCAGTAGCAGAGCAGTACGGCGGCGGGGTCGGTCATGCGCAAAGCGTACCCGGGGCGCGCCAGCCGCGCGCGGCCGCCGGCGAATTTGCGGCGGGCCCTTGAAACGGGGACCGGTTCGCCCAATTAGCTGCTGCATCCCCCGTTCAACTAAACGCTTGCAGCGGGGTCGCATACCCGTAAAATTGGCACTCATCCACTTCGAGTGCTAACAAGATCGCCGGTCCGGGTCTTGAAAGCCTTGTCCATCAACAACTCAAGTCAGCTGGAGTCATCCATGAGCACACTGCGTCCGTTGCATGATCGCGTCATCGTCAAGCGTCTCGAAGAAGAGCGCGTCTCCGCCGGCGGCATCGTCATCCCCGACAGCGCCACCGAGAAGCCGACCCGCGGCAAGGTCGTCGCCGCCGGCACCGGCCTGATCATGAGCGACGGCAAGGTGCGCCCGATGTCGCTGAAGGCCGGCGACGTGGTGCTGTTCGGCAAGTACGCCGGCCAGGAAATCAAGATCGACGGCGAAGAGCTGGTCTTCCTGAAGGAAGACGACATCGTGGCGGTGATCGAGGGCTGATGCCTTCGGCCGAACCCGGTCGAGCGCGTTGAAGCGCGCACGCGGTGAGGTTCGGTGACCTGCTGCAACAAACCTTTACTTATTTCAAAATTTTTCAAGGAAAAATTTTATGGCCGCTAAAGAAGTCCGTTTCGGCGAAGACGCCCGCTCGCGCATCCTCAAGGGCGTGAACACGCTCGCCAATGCCGTCAAGGTCACGCTCGGCCCGAAGGGCCGCAACGTCGTGCTCGAGAAGAGCTTCGGCGCCCCGACGATCACCAAGGACGGCGTGTCCGTCGCCAAGGAGATCGAGCTGGCCGACAAGTACGAGAACCTTGGCGCGCAGATCGTCAAGGAAGCCGCCTCCAAGACCTCCGACGTGGCCGGTGACGGCACCACCACCGCCACCGTGCTGGCGCAGGCGTTCATCCAGGAAGGCCTCAAGGCCGTCGCCGCGGGGATCAACCCGATGGACCTGAAGCGCGGCATCGACAAGGCGGTGATCGCCGCCGTCGGCGAGCTGAAGAAGCTCTCCAACCCGACCGCGAACGACAAGGAAATCGCCCAGGTCGGCACCATCTCGGCGAACTCCGACACCAACATCGGCGACATCATCGCCACCGCGATGAAGAAGGTCGGCAAGGAAGGCGTGATCACGGTCGAGGAAGGCTCGGGCCTGGAGAACGAGCTGGACGTGGTCGAGGGCATGCAGTTCGACCGCGGCTACCTGTCGCCGTACTTCATCAACAACCAGCAGAGCCAGCAGGTCGAGCTGGACGACCCGTACATCCTGATCCACGACAAGAAGATCTCCAACGTGCGCGAGCTGCTGCCGGTGCTGGAAGCCGTCGCCAAGGCCGGCAAGCCGCTGCTGATCGTGGCCGAGGAAGTCGAGGGCGAGGCGCTTGCCACGCTGGTGGTCAACACCATCCGCGGCATCGTCAAGGTCGCCGCCGTCAAGGCGCCGGGCTTCGGCGACCGCCGCAAGGCCATCCTGGAAGACATCGCCATCCTCACCAACGGCCAGGTCGTGTCCGAGGAAGTGGGCCTGTCGCTGGAGAAGACCACCATCGGCGACCTGGGCCGCGCCAAGCGCGTGGTGATCACCAAGGAGAACACCACCATCATCGACGGCGCCGGCGAGGCCGAGAAGATCCAGTCGCGCATCAAGCAGATCAAGGCGCAGATCGAGGAGACCTCTTCCGACTACGACCGCGAGAAGCTGCAGGAGCGCGTGGCCAAGCTGGCCGGCGGCGTGGCGGTGATCAAGGTCGGTGCCGCCACCGAAGTCGAGATGAAGGAAAAGAAGGCCCGCGTCGAAGACGCCCTGCACGCCACCCGTGCGGCGGTCGAGGAAGGCGTGGTCCCCGGCGGCGGCGTCGCGCTGATCCGCGCGCTGACGGCGGTCGAAGGCCTGAAGGGCGACAACGAGGACCAGAACCTCGGCATCGCGATCACCCGCCGCGCGCTGGAAGCGCCGCTGCGCGCGATCGTCGCCAACGCCGGCGAAGAGTCGTCCGTGGTCCTCAACAAGGTCAAGGAAGGCAAGGGCAACTTCGGCTACAACGCCGCCAGCGGCGAGTTCGGCGACATGGTTGCCATGGGCATCCTGGACCCGACCAAGGTGACCCGCACGGCCCTGCAGCACGCCGCGTCGGTCGCCGGCCTGGCGATTACCACCGAGGCGATCGTCGCCGAACTGCCGAAGAAGGAAGAGCACAGCCACGGCGCCGGCGGCATGGGCGGCGGCATGGGTGGCATGGGCGGCATGGATTTCTAAGCCGTAGCCTGCGCAATCGTCCCTGGGTTGCGTGAATCAAGAGCGGCCATCCATGGCCGCACTGCCCACCAAGAGCAGAGCAACAAGAAAACCCCGCTTCGGCGGGGTTTTCTTGTTGGGCTATTGCTGGCGTGGCGTGCTCAGTGGCCGTGGGTATTGGCATTGCCGCCGACGCCGGCGTGGCCGCTGGCGTTGACGTCCTTGACGGCGTCGCCGACCGCGCCGGCGGTGCGGTCGCTGGACTGGATCGCCGAATGGGCGGCGTCGCGCACGTCGCCGCCAACGCCCTGGCCCATCTCGCCGGCCTTGCCGGCGGTGGCGGCGGTATCGAGGCCGGCACCGGCATCGACGTTGGCATTGGCGTCGGCGTGCGAGTCGCCGGCGTCGAGGCTGCCGCTGGCATTCGCGTTCGCGTTGGCATTGGCGTGGTTGCCGACGGTCGAATGGGTCTTGTCGACGGTCTTGCGGGCGTGGTGCTTCAGGCGGGAATCGGTGCGTTGCAGGCTTCGCTCCGTCCGCATGGTGGCCTGGTCGGCGGTGTGCATGGCGCCGGGGGCGCTGACGTGGGCGCCGCCACCGACCCGGGCGGCCGCGCCGAGGTTGGCCTGGGCGAAGGCGGATGCGGTGAATACGCTGGCGCCGATGACGAGGACGGAAAGCATGGTCTTGCGCATGGGTTGGGCCTCCACGTTGGGGGAAATGCCGCCAGGGACGCCCCTGCACGCCGCCTTGCGGACGCGTCGAACCTAGCCGCCGGCGCCGAACTGCGGTCTGAACGCGGGGCGGCGGCCTTCAGCTGCCGGACGGTTCGCTGAACGGCAACCCCGGCGCGGGCGCCGGGTCGTGTGCATCATCGGGCGGCGGGCGACGGCCCGGCTGCTGCATCGTGGTGGGCGAGGGTGCCGGCCGCCGGCTGCGGCAGCAGGGCGTCGAGCTTGTTGCTCATGCGCAGCTGGTCGACGCTGGCCATGGCGCGGTCGAGTTGCTGCTGGGCGTCGCCCTCGGCCAGCGGCGGCGCGCCGGGGGCCTCGGTGAGCGCGGCCAGTTGCGGGCCGACCAGTTCGGTCAGCGCGAAGTACGGGTCGTCGTGGATGCCCACGTGCGCCAGCAGCTTGCCGGGCAGCAGCCACGACGCGGTGTCGACGCTGCGGCGCTTGCCCGGACGCTTCGGGTCGACCAGCAGCCACACGCCAGCTTGGCTCAGCATGTCGCCGCCGTCGACGAAGCCGGTGGTCTGGTAGCTGTTGCTCAGCGCGGGCAGGTGGTCGCCGTAGAACAGCAGCACGCTGGGTCGCTGGCGCCTGGCCAGCAGCTTTGCCAGCCGGCCGAGTTCGGCGTCGGCGTGCTTCAGGTGGTAGAGGTAGGTCTGCAGTTCCAGCTTGTCGCGGCCTTCGATGCCGGCGGGCACCGGGATCGCGTCGCGTTCGGCGGCGCGGGCAGGCTCGACGTCGTACGGGCCGTGCGCCTCGATGCTGATGGCGAAGATGAACTGCGGCGGGCCGTCGTCCTTGAGCTGGGCCATGATCTCGTCGGTCATCGCGCTGTCGGCCATGTACTTGCCGTCGTTCGCCGCGGTGGGCGGGAACGACGACTGCGAGACGAAACGGTCGAAGCCGATTGCCTTGAACGCGGTGGTGCGGTTCCAGAACGCCGGGTCGTTGCCGTGCAGCGCCAGCGTCGAGTAGCCGTGCCGGCTCAGCGTGCGCACCAGCCCCGGCAGCGCCTTGTGGCTCATCTGCAGGTAGGGAAACTGCAGGTTGTCGAAGTAGCGCAGCGACAACCCGGTGAGAAACTCGAACTCGGTGCGGATGGTGCCGCCGCCGAAGGTGGGCACGTGCAGCTTGCCGCTGGTGCCGTGCGCGGCGAGCCGGCGCAGGTTCGGCGCGAAGTTGCTGCGCTCGTAGCCGCGCATGATGGTCGGGTCGAAGAACGACTCGCTCTGCACCACCACGATGTCGGGTAGCTCGCCGGCGGCAGCGCCCGGCGCCTGCATCGACTGCAGCAGGGCCGGGGTGGACTGCTCGATCAGCGTAGCCGCCGCGGCGTGGTCGGGCTTGCGCTCGCCCTTGCCGTATTCGAGATGGAACAGCATCAGCGCACTGACCAGGCCGGAGTGGGTGGTGGTGGAGATCGCCGACCACGGTTCCAGCCATAGCGTCCTGCCGTTGTAGACCTTCGCCCAGGCGGGCAGGCCGGCCAGCAGGCTGGCCAGAGCCAGCACCAGCGCGCCGCCGCCGAGCAGCCGCGCACCGCGCGCGCGGCGCCGGAACAACGGCGGCTCCAGCCGCCAGGCCGCGACGATCAGCGCCACCGCGGCGAGCAGGCCCAGGTACGGCCACGGGCTGTGCGGCAGGTAGCCGGAGAGGATGTGCATGCCGCCCTTGTGCAACTGGCCGACGATGCGAAAATCGTCCGGCAGCAACGGCGTGCCGAGGTTGGCCACCTTCAGCAGATTCACCGCGTACAGCAGCCCCTGCAGCAGGAACGCCAGCGCGAACGACAACAGCGCGCGCCGGCTGATCGCCAGCAGCACGCCGGCCAGCAGCAGCCCCGGCCACGCATTGGCCAGCGGGTAGCGCGCCTGGTCGAACAGGCGCAGCGGGGCCACCCCGACGCCGCCGTCCAGCAGCCCGGTCAGCAGCACGAAGGCCAGCGCCAGCAGCAGCACCAGCACGACGCGGGGAGCGATGGCGCGCCAGCGTGCGGGTGGGTGGGCGGAGTTCAAATGCATGGCAGTCCTGCGTTTGCTGTCATGGTCTGGACGGGTCAATGTAACGGCATTTGCATGAACAGCGGGTAGGTGCCGGGCGCCCGCCGGCGCGGCCCCGGCATGCGGCACAATGGCCGCATGGACCACCCCGAATCCGCCGCGCTGCAGGCGCTGATCGACGACCGCTACGGCGAACTGGCTGCCCGTTGCCGCGTCGCCGGGGTGCCGCTGCACGACGACGCCGGCGTGGCCGAGCGGATCCGTCGCACCCTGCTGGCCAGCGACTTCGCCTTCGACGTGTGGTGCCGCCAGCCGCAGCTGCTCTCGCCGGCCGGACTGGAGCGGCTGCGCTCGGGCAGCGACGCCAGCGCGCGCGTCGACGCCCTGAAGCTGCCCGGGGACGAGGCCGCCTGCATGAGCGCGCTGCGCCGCTTCCGCCAAGCCGAGGCGCTGCGGCTGGTGTTCCGCGACGTCAACGCCCTGGACGAACTGCCGGAAACGCTGTCCGCCACCAGCGTGCTGTACGAGGCGCTGCTCGAACGGGCGCTGGGCTGGTCCGAACGCGCGCTGGCCGCGCGCTACGGCCACAGCCGCGACCACGACGGCGCGCTGCAGCGGCTGCTGGTGATCGGCTTCGGCAAGCTCGGCGGCAGCGAGCTGAACTTCTCTTCCGATATCGACCTGGTGTTCGCCTACCCGCAGGGCGGCCAGACCGACGGCCCGCGCCCGCTCGACAACAGCGAATATTTCATCCGGCTCGGCCGCCAGCTGGTGCGCCTGCTGAACGAACCGACCATGGACGGCATCTGCGCGCGGGTCGACCTGCGCCTGCGCCCGTTCGGCAACGCCGGCCGGCTGGCGCTGTCGTTCGCCGCGATGGAGCAGTACTACCAGAGCGAAGGCCGCGACTGGGAACGTTACGCGTGGATCAAGGCGCGCCCGGTGGCCGGCGACCGCGCCGCCGGCAAGCAGCTGCAGGAATTGCTGCGCCCGTTCGTCTACCGCAAGTACCTCGACTACACCGCGTTCGCCGGGCTGCGCGAGATGAAGGCGCTGATCGACGCGGAAGTGGCGCGCAAGGACCTCGCCGACAACCTCAAGCTCGGTCCCGGTGGCATCCGCGAGATCGAATTCATCGTGCAACTGACCCAGCTGATCCGCGGCGGCCGCGAACCGTCCCTGCGCGTGCGCGGCCTGCTCGGCGCGCTGACCGCGTGCGAGGCGCGCGGCCACATCGGCGCGGCGCGCGCGCGCATGCTGCGCGAGGCCTACGTGCTGCTGCGCCGGGTCGAGAACCGCGTGCAGATGCTGCGCGACGCGCAGACCCACGACATCCCCGCCGATGCGCTGAGCCGCGAGCGCATCGCGCGCGGCCTCGACCATCCCGACTGGGACAGCCTGCACGCCGCCCTGGCCGCGCAACGCGCCAGCGTCAGCGAGGAATTTGCCGCCGTGCTGATGCCGCAGGGCGGCCGCGCCGCCCGCGTGCCGGCGGCCGACAAGCTGCTGTGGCAGCGCACCTGCGACGAATCGCTGGATGCCGCCACGCTGGAGGCTTCCGGCTTCGCGCCCGGCGACGAACTGGCGGATGCGCTGCTGAAATTGCCGCAGGCCGCGCCGGTGCGTGCGATGTCGCCACGCTCGCGCGAGCGGCTCGACCACCTGATGCCACAGCTGTTCGACGCCGCGCGCGCCACCGCCGCGCCGGTGCCCAGCCTGCTGCGGCTGTGCCGGCTGATGCAGGCGGTGGCGCGGCGCTCGTCCTACCTCGCCCTGCTGGAGGAGCAGCCGGCGGCGCGGCGGCGGCTGGTGCGACTGTTCGCCGACAGCGCGTTCCTCGCCGAGCGCGTCATCGCGCAGCCGCTGCTGCTGGACGACGTGCTCGACCCGCGCATCGATCAATTGCCGCTCAAGCGCGCCGACATCACCGCCGAGATCGCCCGCGTGCTGGGCACGCTGGAGGAACGCGAGGCCGAGGCGGAACTGGAACGGATCAATGAGTTCAAGGCCTCCACCGCATTCCGCCTCGGCCTGGCGTTCAACGACGGCCGCGCCGACGCGGTGGCCACTGCGCGGCGGCTCGCCGCGCTGGCCGAGTCGGTGGTCGGCGCGGTGCTGGCGCTGGCCGAGCGCGAGCTGGTCGCCCAGCACGGCCGCCTGCCGGGAGAAGGCTCCGGGTTTTCCGTGCTGGGCTACGGCAGCCTCGGCGGCGAGGAACTCGGCTTCGCTTCCGATCTCGACCTGGTCTTCGTCTACGACGGCCGCCGCGCGCAGGCGCTGAGCGACGGCGCGCGGCCGATCGAGGGTTCGCGCTGGTACCAGCGCCTCGCCCAGCGGGTGATGAACTGGCTCACCGTGCTGACCCGCGGCGGGCGCCTGTACGAAGTCGACACGCGCCTGCGCCCGGACGGCTCCAAGGGCCTGCTGGTCAGCAGCCTGGATGCGTTCGTGGCCTACCAGCAGAGCCGGGCGTGGACGTGGGAGCACCAGGCGCTGCTGCGCGCGCGGCCGGTGGCCGGCGACGCGGCGCTCAACGCCGAGCTGGCCGGGGTGCGCCGCGCGATCCTGGCGGTGCCGCGCGAACGCGCCACCGTGCTGGCCGATGTCGACAGCATGCGCGCGCGCTGGCGCGCCGAGCGCGACCGCTCCGACGAGCGCCGGTTCGACCTGAAGCAGGGCCACGGCGGCCTGCTCGACATCGAGTTCGCGCTGCAGGGGCTGGTGCTGGCGCACGCGGCCGAGCAGCCGACCCTGCTCGGCGTCACCGCGAACGCCGGGCTGATCGAGGCCTGCCGTGCCGCCGGCCTGCTCGACAGCAACCAGTCGGCGATCCTTGCCGTGGCCCACGCCGACCTGCTGCAGCGCGCGCTGGCCTGCACGCTCGACCTGCGCTCGCGCATCGCGCCGCGCGATGCCGAGCTGGAGCAGCTGTGCGGCAGCGTGCGCAAGGTCACCGAGGCGCTGGGGTTCGAATTCGGCTGAGGCCGTTTCAGTCCGGCGACTGCACCGCCTGCCGCTGCGCGATCCGCGCGCGCAGCGCGGCGGCGATGCCGGCGGTTTCGCGCAGCGGCAGCTGCCGTGCCGTCGGGGCGGCGCCGAGGTCGTGCAGCAGGCCGGCCTCGCGCAACGCCTGGTGGAAACGCGCGATCTTCGGCGGCAGCGGCGCGGCGACCAGGGTTTCCACCGGACAGCCGACGGCGCAGGCTTCCGAGAGCATGTTCACCGAGTCGGGCGTGACCACCAGCCGGTCGGCCCAGCCGAGCACGCCGGGGTAAGGATTGCGGCCGTCGTCGGGGCCGGCCCAGAGCAGGCCGGGCACCCCGCGCAGGGCATCGCGGAAAACTTCGACCAGCGCCGGCGAGGTACGCCGCGAACCCAGCACCAGCAGGCTGCCGCCCTCGCGGCGCTGGCGCTCGAGCAGGCGTGTGGCCAGCCGGCGGGCGTAGTCCACGTCCAGCGCGATGCCTTGACGGGGGCCGCCGAGCAGCACGCCCACGCGCGGCTGCGGCAGCTCGGCGAAGCGGGGGCAGGCGTCGCGGCCGTCGGCCAGCCATTCGTCGTCCACCCCATTCAGCGAACCGAGCGGGCGCAGCACATCGGGGCCGTCGAGGCGGTCGTGGCGTGGCGCGATCACCGTGTCCCAGTGCGCGGGGTCGATCCGCGGGTTCAGTATCTGCACGGTGTAGCAGCGGCCGTCGGCCAGCTGGCGCAGCAGGCGGGTGAACAGCGCGGCGGCGCGCCCGCAGCCGATCACCACCGCCGGCCACGGCGGCGCGAACAGGCGCCGCTGGCGCGCGGGCAGGGCGAGCCGGCCGCCCAGCGTCAGCCGCGGTGCCAGCCACGACCACGGTGCCCGCGGCTGCAACACCAGATGGCGCAGCGGCAACTGCAGGTGCTCGGCCAGTGCCAGCGCCTGGCGCTGGTTGCCGGCGGCGCTGTCGGTGATCACCCAGCATTCGCCATGCAGCTTCAGCATGGGTGAGTGCACCGCGGCATTGTTTCCCGAATGAACACTGTTCGTTCCCTGTGCGGGTGGACTGTTCGCGTGCGACCACCTATAAACTGGTCGGATGGCGTCATTGCCGACGCGTCTTTCCACAGAGGATACCGATGAGCGAGTTGCTTTCCGAGGCCAGTCTGGACCAGTTGTTCCGCCACGCCCGCACCTTCAATGCATGGCTGCCGAAAGAAGTGAGCGACGAGCAGCTGCGGCAGGTCTACGAGCTGGCCAAGTTCGGCCCGACCAGCGCGAACTCCTCGCCGGCGCGGGTGGTATTCGTCAAGTCGAAGGCGGCGAAGGCGAAGCTGGAACCGTTCCTGTCCGACGGCAACCGCGCCAAGACCATGGAAGCGCCGGTGACTGCGATCGTGGCTACCGACCACGCGTTCTACGAAAAGCTGCCGAAGCTGTTCCCGCACACCGACGCGCGGAGCTGGTTCGTCGGCAACCAGCCGCTGATCGACACCACCGCGTTCCGCAACGCCACCCTGCAGGGCGCCTACCTGCTGCTGGCGGCGCGCGCGGTCGGGCTGGACTGCGGCCCGATGTCCGGCTTCGACAACGCCGGCGTCGACGCGGCGTTCTTTGCCGGCAGCGCAGTCAAGTCGAACTTCCTGATCAGCATCGGCTACGGCGATGCCAGCCGCAACCTGTTCCCGCGCAGCCCGCGCCTGGCGTTCGACGAAGCCTGCACGATCGCCTGATTGCTTTTTCCCCGTCATTTACAGGAGCCATGTTCATGCGCGCATTGAAGTATCTCGCCGTTGCCGGTCTGCTCGGCGCCGCCGTCTCGGTCCAGGCCGCTCCGCTCACCTACAAGCTCGACCCGAGCCATACGATGGTGCTGTTCAGCTGGAACCATTTCGGCTACTCCCACCCCACCGCCAACCTCGGCCTGGGCGAGGGCACGCTGGTGTTCGACGAGCAGCACCCGGCCAACGCCAGCGTGGAAGTGACGCTGCCGCTGGCCGACCTCGATACTCACGTGCCGGCGCTGGACGAGCATCTGAAGAAGCCGGACTTCCTCGATGCCGAGAAGTACCCGGTGGTGACCTTCAAGAGCACCGAAGTGCAGCCGCTGGGCGGCAACAGGTTCAAGGTCACCGGCAACCTCACGGTGCACGGCGTGACCCGGCCGGTGGTGCTGGATGCGACGCTGAACAAGATCGGTCCGCATCCGATGACCAAGGCGCCGTCGATCGGCTTCGACGCCACCGCCAGCATCAAGCGTTCGGATTTCGGCGTCGCCGGCTACGTGCCGAACGTCGGCGACGAGCTGAGCATCCGCATCACCACCGAAGCCTCGGTGCCGAAGGCGGCCGCGGCCAGGTAAGTCTTCGCGGCTAAAAAAACCGCGCCGTCGCCGGCGCGGTTTTTTTGTGCCCGGGTTGAGCCGGCTCAGTTCGACTTCACGCCGGCGTTCTTCAGCGATTCGAGCTTGGCCAGGTCGACGCTGGCCATCGCCTGCTTCAGCTGCTCGATGTCGTCGACGTTGCCGTTCGCCTTTACCGTGAAGCGCTTGCCGACCACGACGCTGTACTCGCCGTACTTCGACTGGGTGTCCCACTCCTCGTGGACCAGGTTGCCGTCGGCACTGTAGGTCTTCTCGTAGCCGTGCTCGGTCTGCTTCTCCTCCTCCGGCGCCATCGCGGCGGCCAGCGACATGAAGCCCTTGGCGCCGCCGGTGTCGGAGACTTCCAGCGTGATGTGCTGGCCGCCGTCGGCGGCGTAGTCGGCGCTGGCCTGGGAGATCTGCATGCCCATCGCGCTGTTGCGCTGGGCCGACAGGCTGGTGCGCTTGAGACCGCCCAGGCTGTCGGGCAGGAACGCCTTGATCTGGTCCGGCGCGAGTGCCTCGACCGTGCCGTCGGCGCCCGCCATCGCGCCCACCATCTTGCCCATCGCGGCGGACTGCGCGGCGCTGTCGCCGGATTTCTGCGCCGCGTCCAGTTCCTTGCTGGCCTGCTCGGCGCGCTCGCCCATCGCGGCCAGCTTGCCCAGCGCGCTGTCGCGGTCGATGGTCACGCTGTCGCCGTTGCTGCCGCTGACATGCATGCCGCCGACCGCCGCGCCGGTCAGCGCGGCGGTGCCGACCACGCCGGCGACGATCAGGCCGACGATCCAGCCCAGCACGATCGCGATGATCACGCTGACCGCGGTGTAGCCGCCGGCCTTCTCCGGCGGACACTTCATGGTGTGCGGCAGACCCAGGTACAGCAGGTAGATGCTGTAGATGCCGCCGACCAGCACGATCAGCAGGCCCAGCCAGGGCACGATCACGCCGATGCCGGCGATCCAGCTGGCGGTCCATGCGTAGGCCACGGTTTTCAGCGCCTGGGTCATGTCCTTCTGGCCGCCGAAGGTGGGCGCCAGCGCATTGACGATCAACGCCACCACGTAGACCAGCACCAGCGCCAGCACGTAGTGCAGCAGCATGCCGACGATGCCCATGCCGACGGGCGTGCGCACGGTGATGCCGAACGCGCCGCTGCCGATCAGGCTGCCCTTGATGAAGCCGGCGATCACCGGCAGGGCGGCGACGATCGCGATGTAGCCGGCGTACAGGCCCTGCACGCTGGCCGGTTCCGCGGCGGCGACGGGCCATTCGGTCCTGGGCGAGGTCAGGATGGCCTTGATGCGTTCAATGATCTTTCCGGAATCCATGGTCAGCTCCTAAGCTCATGACGGTTGGCCCGGCGCTTGCGCCGGGTTGAGGTTGGTGTGCTCACTTCATGCCGATCGCCGCGGCAACCCGGCGGCGATCCCGCCGCGGCTGCCTCCCCCGGTGTTCCCCTGCGCTGTCCCCCCGACAGAAGACTGCAGCCTGCTACCATTTGCGGCCTGATGTCCAGTCCGGAGTCCGCTGATGTCGTCCCCCCTTTCTGCGACGGTGCCGCTGGTGCCGGCAAATGCCGAAAATCGTTACGAAGTGACGCGCGCCGACCTGCCGTTGTCCTGTCCGATGCCCGGCATGGCGTTGTGGAATTCGCATCCCAGGGTGTACCTGCCGATCGTCGATGACGGCGGCGAGACCGTCTGCGCCTACTGTGCCGCCCATTACGTGCTGCGCGACTGATCCTTCGGATCCGCCGGGGCTGCTGGCGGCATCTTTTTTGCTTGTCCTTCGAGGATGAAAGCCTCCAGCCCCGAGCTCATGTCCAGCATTGTCGTGCCCGCCAAGCTGCTGACCGTGGTCCAGCTGATCCCCGCGCTGCATTCCGGCGGCGCGGAGCGTTCGGCGCTGGAGATCGGCCGCGGGCTGGTGCAGGCCGGCCATCGCTCGGTGGTGATCTCGGCTGGCGGGCGGCTGGTCGAACAGCTGCAGGCCGAGGGCAGCGAGCACATCACGCTGGATCTGGGGCGCAAGTCGCTGCTCACACTGGGTCGGCTCGGCGCGTTGCGGCGGATCCTGCGCGAACTCAAGCCCGACATCGTGCATGCCCGTTCGCGGCTGCCGGCTTGGCTGGGCTGGTGGGCGCTGAAGGGCATGACGCCACGGCCGCATTTTGTCACCACCGTGCACGGTCTCAATTCGCCCGGCCGCTACAGCGCGATCCTGCTGCGTGGCGAGCGCGTGGTGGCGGTTTCGCAGACCCTGCGCGACTACGTGCTGAGCCATTACCGCTGGCTGGAGCCGGGGCGGGTGCGGGTGATCCCGCGCGGCATCGACCCGCTGGCGTTCCCCTACGGGCACCGTCCGGACGACGCCTGGCAGAAGGCTTTCTTCGCCGAATTCCCGGCCTTGGCCGGCGCGCCGCTACTGACCCTGCCCGGCCGCGGCACGCGACTGAAGGGGCACCACGACGCGATCGAGCTGCTGGCCGACCTGAAGCGGCGCGGCATCGAGGCGCGGCTGCTGCTGCTGGGCGTGATCGAGCCCGGCCGCGAGGCTTATGTGGCCGAATTGCGCGAGTTGATCCGCGTGCGCGGGGTAACCTCGCAGGTGGTGCTGGCGCCGCCGCGCCACGACGTGCGCGACATCTACGCGGTCTCGGCGCTGGTGCTGCAGCTGTCGAACCGGCCCGAGTCGTTCGGGCGCACGGTGATCGAGGCGCTGTCGCTGTGCCGCCCGGTGCTGGGCTACGCGCACGGCGGCGTCGGCGAACTGCTGGCCGAGCTGTATCCGGCCGGGCGCGTGCCGCCGGGCGATCGCGAGCGGCTGGTCGAGCGGGCCGCCGAACTGCTGCGGGTGGCGCCGCCGATCTCGCCGCTGCAGAGCTACCGCCTGGTCGACATGCAGCAGGCCACGCTGGCGCTGTACGACGAAGTGGCCGCCGGCTGAGGTTCGCCCGCTTGGCGAGCCGGTGCGCTCGCCTACAATGCGTGATCGTCTTCGCCACGGTCCGCGCATGAATTCCTTCGCCACCTCGCTCAAGGCCGCGTTGCGCTCCCCACTGCTGCCGTTCTGGCTGGTGATCGCGCTGTTGCCGTTCGGGCGCAGCGCCGAGCTGGGCACCGCGCTGTGCCTGCTCGGCGTGATCCTGCTGTTCGCGCGCGAACCACAGGCGCTGCGCCAGCATCCCGGCGCGCAGTTGCTGCTGTGGCTGCTGGCCGCCTACGTGGCGGCCGCGCTGTGCTCCGCCGTCGACGCGATCCGGCCGGGCAAGAGCTGGAGCACGGTGGCAGCCTTGCTGCGCTATGCGCCGCTGGGCCTGTACGCCTGCTTCGCGATCCGTCGCGAGCACAAGCTGCAGGCCTTGTACGTGGCGGTGGCGTGGGTGCTGGCGCTGTGGTGCGCCGATGCCTGGCTGCAGGCGCTGACTGGCTGGAGCCTGGGCGGGCATGCCGAGGCCGAGCGCATTTCCGGCATCTTTGGCGCGGACAACCTCAAGCTGGGGCCGACTCTTGCCGTGCTGTCGCCGTTCGCGCTGTGGGCGGCGCGACGGCGCTGGGGCCTGCCGGGCCTGCTGCTGGCCTTCGCGCTGGTGCTGGGGCCGGTGCTGCTGGCCGGCTCGCGCGCGGCCTGGCTGTGCTACGCGCTGGTGGCGCTGGGCTTCGCCTGGCGCGAGGCACGCTCGCCGCTGCGCTTCGCCGGGTTCTGCGCGGCTGCGGCGGTGCTGCTGGCGCTGGCCGGTGGCATCGCCTGGAAGACCTCGACGCGATTCCACGACCGCATGGAGCGCACCTTGCTGGTGTTGCAAGGCACCGATCATGCGCTCGATACCGCACTCAGCGGCCGGCTCGACATCTGGCACGCCAGCCTCGGCATGTTCGCGGCGCACCCGATCAACGGCGTCGGCGTGCGCGGTTTCCGCTACGCGTACCCGCAGTACGCACCGGCGAACGACCACTTCGTGGCCACCGACGAGGCTTGCGGCGTGGGCGAGGGCGCCTGCCATGCGCACCAGCTGGTGCTGGAGATCCTCACCGAGACCGGCACGCTCGGCCTGCTGCTGTGGCTGGCCGGCGTGACGCTGGCGTGGCGCGCGTGGCGGCGGGCCGGCGCGGCGGCGCGGGCGCGGGCGTTTCCGGCCACGCTGGCGCTGGGCGTGATGCTGTTTCCGCTCAACACCCACCTGGCGTTCTATTCGGCGTGGTGGGGCCTGCTGTTCGCCTGGCTGCTCGGCCTGTGGTGCGCCAGTCTATTTGTAGCCGGCATCCCTGCCGGCAAAGAAGAGCCCGGCATCCGTGCCGGACTCTTCAAAGAAGCACGCCCCCGGGAGACGCACGATGGGGCGTGAGCCGCTGTCGGTGGTGGTGACCACGTTCAACAGCGCCGGCACGCTCGATGCCTGCCTGCGCGGGGTGGCCTGGGCCGACGAGATCGTGGTGCTGGACTCCGGTTCGACCGACGCCACCACGGCGATCGCCGCGCACTACGGCGCGCGCGTGCACGCCCAGCCGTTCGCCGGCTACAGCGCGCAGAAGCAGGCGGCGATCGACCTGGCCAGCCATCGCTGGGTACTGCTGCTGGATTCCGACGAGTCGCTGGACGCGGCGGCCGCCGCGCGGCTGCAGCAGGCGCTGCTGGCGCCGGACTGCGCGGGCTATCAGTTGTGGCGGCGCGAGTGGCAGTTCTGGCGCTGGCAGTCGCGGCGCGGCCGGCTCAACCACTACGTGCGCCTGTTCGACCGGCAGCGCGCGCGCATGAGCGGTCACCAGGTGCACGAGGAGGTGCAGGTGGACGGCCCGGTAGGCGTGCTCGACGTGGTCATCGACCACTACGGCGAGCCCGACATCGCCGGTCGCGTGGCCAAGGCGAACCGCTATTCCAGCCTGCAGCAGGCCGACCTGGCCGGGCGCAGGGTCGGCTGGCTGCGGCTGCGCATGGTGGCGTATCCGGCGGTGGCGTTCCTGCGCTATTACGTGCTGCGCGGGCACTGGCGTTCCGGCTGGGCCGGCTTCATCGCGGCGCGCATCCACGCGTTCTACGCGTTCCTGAAATACGCCAAGTCGTACGAACGGCAGCGGCCGCGGGATTGACCCGGCGTGCTCAGCCGCCGCCGAGCAGCTGCAGGAACTGGGCGGCGATCACCGGCATGCTGAAATGCTGCAGCACATAGTCCTGCGCGGCCGCGCCCATCGACGCCAGCAGGTCCGGGTCGCACAGCCTCAGGATCGCGTCGCGCCACGCAGCCACGTCGCCCGGCGGCAGCAGCAGGCCGGTCACGCCCGCCTCGAGCGTTTCGGGAATGCCGCCGATGTCGCTGCCCAGCACGGGGACGCCGGCAGCCTGCGCCTCGATCGAGACCCGGCCGAAGGTCTCCGTGGCGATCGAGGGGAAGGCCAGCATGGAGAACGTGCTGTAGCAGGGCAAGGGGTCGGGGATCCAGCCCAGGAAGTGATGCCGGTCCGCGTTGGCATCCGCGGCGGCGCGCTCGCGCAACGCCAGCGCGTCCGGGCCGTCGCCCAGCCACAGGCAATGCAGCCGCGGCTGCTGCGCCATCGCCGCGCTGACCGCGTCGAACAGCGGAAAGATGCCCTTGCCGCGGTGCATGCGGCCGCTGTAGCCGAGCACGATCGACTGCTCGTCCAGGCCGAGTGCGCGCAGGGTCGCGCGGCGACGCTGCGGATCGGGACGGCACAGTTCCATGTTGACCGGGTTGTAGAGCACCTGCACCAGGCGGGCGGGAACGCCCCGGTCCAGGTAGGCCTGGCGCGCATGTTCCGAGACGGCGAAGAAACGCTGCGCGAGGCGCGGGATCAGCCAGGCGGAAAGACGCTTCATCGGCGGCGTGCGATGCCGGAACAGCGCCACCGGGATGTGCAGCAGTCGTCCCAGCAGGATCAGCGGCCAGTATTCCTTGCCGGAATTTCCGACCAGCCAGTCCGGTCCGAGCTGTCGCGCGGCGCCGATGACGGCGAGGTAGCCGCGCAGGTCGAACGCGTTGCGGAACGTCGCCTTGCCCAGGCGCACGTCGGAGTGGGCGAGCCCGTGCCAGATCGGTCCGTCGGGATGGACCAGCGCGCCGACCTGGTGCCCGGCCGCGGTCATCGCCTGCGCCAGAGCGACAAAGTGACTGGCGGCTCCGGTGTTTTCGGGATTGGTGTCGACGAAGAGCAGTTTCACGCGCGGCGATCCTCGTAGCCGGTCAGGGTGCGCAGCGCGAACTGCGGCAGCAGGTGGTGGCGCGCGATCTGGATGCGCGGCAGTCGCCAGCGGTCCATGTCGGGGCGCGCGCGGCCGCGGCGCGTCGTGGTGGCGGCGGCGAAGCCGGCCTCGCGCACCACGCCGGCCACGCGTTCGTCGGCGTCGCCGTACGGGTAGCAGAACTGGGTGACGGGCGCGCCGAGGCGATCCTCCAGCGTGGCCTTGCTGCCGTGGATCTCGTCGTGCAGCTGCGCGCCGTCGCATTGCGTCAGGCGCGGATGGCTGCGGCTGTGCGCACCGATTTCCATGCCGCCGCGCTGCCAGTCGCGCAGCTGTTCCGCCGACATCAGCGGCTTGCGTATGCCCAGCCGCTCGGCGTCCCACTGGTTGTATCGCCCGATGCTGCCGCTGACGACGTAACAGGTGGCGCTGAAGCCGTAGCGCTGCAGGATCGGTAGCGCGGCGTCCAGGTTGTCGGCGTAACCGTCGTCCAGCGTGATGACGACGAAGCGTCCGCTCTGCTCGCCGCGCAGGTACGGCATCGCGGCGGACATCGACAGCCCGCGGTAGCCCAGTCGGTGCAGCAGCCACATCTGCCGCGCAAAGGCGGTCGGGCTCACGAACAGGCTGCGGTACACGCGCAGGTCGCGCGGCGCACTCGCAATGTTGTGGTACATCAGGATGGGCAGGGCGGGCAGGCTTCGTACAGCGGCGTCGCTCACTTTCCAACTCCGGTGCCGGTGTGGCGCAAGGGAGTGGCGGGCCGCCGCGCGGACTCGTCCCGGCCCGGTGGTGCCGCAAGCCCGGCGGAGCTTGCGGCTTTCGCGTACGGGGGCGGTTGCGCACAGTCGCCACTCGGATGCGAGACGGGTCGTCGGGGTCGACCCGGGTCGCGGAAGTGGCGTCATTCTCGGCGGGCCGGGCTTTCGCCCGGCTGTCGCGCGGACGACGGATCAGTAGACGGCGGCTGCGCCGGGCGGGCGGGTCTTGAAGCGCTTGTGCACCCACAGGTACTGCTCGGGCGCTTCGCGCACCATCTGCTCGATGCAGGCGTTGACGCGCGCGGTGTCGGCCGCCGCGTCGGTGCCGGGGAAGCCCTCCAGCGGCGCGCCCAGGCGCAGCGCGTAGCCGGCGCCATCGGGCAGGCGGCGATGGAAGAACGGGATCACCAGTGCACCGGACATCCGCGCCAGGTGATGGGTGGCGGTGATGGTGGCCGCCGGCACGCCGAAGAACGGCACAAACACGGTGTCCTTGCTGCGCATGTCCTGGTCCGGTGCGTACCACAGCGTGCCGCCGCCGCGCAGGTACTTCACGGTGCCGCGGATGTCGTCCTTCTCGAACATCGCGTCGGCGTAGTGCAGCCGCGCGCGCAGCACCACCCACTCGAACACGGCCGAGTCCATCCGGCGGTACATGCCGGCGATGCGGATGCGCTGCGAGACCAGCCGCGCGCACAGCTCCAGGTGCGAGAAGTGCCCGCCGACCAGCAGCACGCCCCTGCCCTGCGCGCGCGCCGCCTCGAGGTGTTCCAGCCCCTCAATGCGGGTCGGGATGGCGGCGATGCGCCGGTCGCTGCCCATCCAGCCCAGCGCGAACTCCACCAGCATCAGGCCGATGTCGCGCAGGTTCGCGTCGACCAGTGCGGCGCGCGCAGCGGCATCGAGTTCGGGAAAGCACAGCGCGATGTTCGCCGCGGCGATGCGCCGTCGCTGGGAGGGAACCCGCGGCACCAGCGCGCCGAGCCGCCGGCCCAGCCACATCAGCGCGCGCGGCGGCAGCCGCGCGATCAGCCAGATCACGCCCACGCCCAGCCATGCCGGCCAGTGGCGCGGCGCGAGCAGCGAGCGGGTGAAGGTGGGGCGGGACATGCCGGGCATCGCGCGCATTGTAGTGGAGGCCGCCGGGCGGCAACGCGCCGCGACGGCATGCCGCGTGCCCGGCGGTGGCACTGCGCGCTCTCGTATACTGCCGCGCTGGACTGACGGGCCCTGACGTTGCGCTATCTCTATACCCTCGCGATGTACCTGGCGACGCCGCTGCTGGTGCTGCGGCTGCTGGCGCGCGGGGTGCGGTCGCGGCCCTACCACTGGCGCTGGCCGGAACGCTTCGGCTTCTTCGATCCGCCCGGTTTCCGCGGCAGCTTGTGGGTGCATGCGGTGTCGGTGGGCGAGGTGAACGCGGCCGAGCCGCTGATCAAGGCGCTGCGGCGCGATTATCCGAACGCGCCGCTGGTGATCACCACGGTCACGCCGACCGGCACCGCGCGCGTGCAGCAGCTGTTCGGCGACAGCGTGTTCCACGTCTACCTGCCGTACGACCTGCCGTACTCGGTGGGCCGCTTCCTGAAGAAGATCCGGCCGCGGCTGGCGCTGATCGTGGAAACCGAGATCTGGCCGAACCTGTATTTCGCCTGCCGTCGGCGCGGCATTCCGCTGATGATCGTCAATGCGCGATTGTCGGAACGCTCGCTGCGCGGCTACAGGCCGCTGCGCGGGTTGCTGCGCTCGGCGCTGCGCTGCGTGCGCCTGATCGCCGCGCAGTCGCGCACCGATGCGGCGCGCTACCGCCTGCTTGGCGCCGACCCGGAGCAGGTGCTGGTGACCGGCAACATGAAGTTCGACATGCCGATACCCGACGGTGCGGTGGCCGAAGGGGCCACGATGCGCGGGCGCTGGGGGCCGCGGCGGCCGGTATGGATGGCGGCCAGCACCCACGAGGGCGAGGAACTGGCGGTACTGGAGGCGCACCTGCAAGTATTGCAGCGCCTGCCCGACGCGCTGCTGCTGCTGGCGCCGCGCCATCCGGAACGCTTCAGACTGGTCGAGCACGCGGTGCGCAGCTTCGGCTTCACGGTTGCCACGCGCAGCGGCGAAGGCGTGCCGTCGGCCGCGCACCAGGTGTTCGTGATCGACGCCATGGGCCAGTTGATGCCGTTCTTCGCGGCTTCCGACCTGGCCTTCGTCGGCGGCAGCCTGGCGCCGATCGGCGGCCACAACGTGCTGGAGCCGGCGGCGTTGTCGGTGCCGGTGCTGGTGGGGCCGCACACCTTCAACTTCGAGGAGATCACCCGCAGCCTGATCGAGGAAGGCGGCGCCGAACGCGTGGCCGATGCCGCGGGGCTGGGGCCGGCTGCGCTGAAACTGCTGCTCGACGCGACGAAGCGCGCACGCATGGGGCAGGCCGCGCAGGCCGTGTTCGAGCGCGAGCGCGGCGCGGTGCAGCGGGTCACGCGACTGGTCGACGCCCTGCTGCAGGAATGACGGTGCGGAAAACAGGACGGCCGGGCATGGCCCCGGCCGTCTTCGCGGGCAACGCGTGGAGGCTTACTGCAACAGCGCGTTGATGGCTTCGATGTCCTTCAGTTCGGCCGTGCCCGCGGTCTGCTTGAGCAGCAGCTTGTTCAGGATGAACTGGTGGCGGGCCTGCGAGTAACTGCTCTCCGAGGAGGTCAGGGTCTGGATCGCCAGCAGTACGTTGGTCATCGTCTGGGTGCCCACCTCGAAGCCGGCGCGGGTCGCTTCCAGCGCCTTGCGGCCCGACTCCACCGACGCCTTGGCCGACTCCACCTGGGCGATGCCGGCGATCACCGAGCGGTAGTAGTTGAGCGTGTCGCGCACCACCTGGCGGCGTTGCGCTTCCAGCGCATCGGTGGCGGCGTCGCGCTGGTAGATCGACTGGCGCACGCGCGACTGGGTGAAACCGCCGGAGAAGATCGGCACGTTGAGGGTCAGGCCGATGGTGGTCGAGGCCGGGTCGCGGTAGCGTGCGCCGGCATTGCTGTCCGACCAGCCGGCGCCCTTGCCGTAGCTGACGCCGGCGGTGATCGTCGGCAGGTGGCCGGCGCGCGCGGCGCTGATGTTGTGCTGCGCCGTCTCCACGTTGTACTTCTGGGTGAGCAGGTTGGGATTGGTTTCCAGCGCCTGCTTGACCCAGCTGTCCTGGTCGGCCGGTGCCGGCGGCTGCATCGGCAGGTCGTCGCGCAGCTTCTTCAGCTCGCCGGTCGGCTTGCCGGTGATCTGGGTGAGCGCCTCGCGGGCGTCGTTGAGCGCGTTCTGCGCGGCGATGGTCTGCGACTTGGCTGCCTCGTAATAGGCCTTGGCCTGGTACACGTCGGTGATCGCCGAAAGGCCAACCTTGAAGCGCTGGTCGGACTGCTCGTACTGCTGGCGGAAGGCGTCCTCGTTGGCCTTGGCGTAGGTCAGCTCGTCCTCGCTGGTGAGCACGCCGAAGTAGGCCGCAGCCACGCGCCCGTAGAGCTCCTGCGCCGCGGCCTGGTACAGCTCGTCCTGCGCATCGGAGGCGGAGTGGGCGGCCTTGAGGTTGGCGTACTTGCTGAAGTCGAGCACGGTCTGGCTGAGCGTGCCGTTGATCGAGCGCGAGCGGCTGTGGCCGATCTGGTTGCCGCCGTTGGTCTGGTTGAGGCTCATGCTGGCGCCGATCTGCGGCAGCAACGACGCGCGCGCCTGGCTCACCCCTTCGGCAGTGGCCAGCCGGGTGGCGTCGGCCTGTGACAGCACCGGGTCGTTGGCGCGCGCATCGCGATAGGCATCGAGCAGATCCTCGCCGTGACTGGGCAGCGAGATGGCAGCCAGGGCCAGGGCAAGGGTAAGCAGCTTCAAACGCATGGAGTGCCTCGTGGGGATCGGTGCGGGGGCGAAGTCAGAACACGAACCGTTGCGGCGGTTCGGCGTGGGTCAGGTAAGGCAGGTCGGTCTCGAACAGGGCTTCTTCGCGGCAGCGGCCGTTGCCTTCGTGGGTCAGCAGGACGACCTGCTGCGCCGGCGACTGGCCGCGGATCGCCAGCGCGCGCGCGCCGGGCTTGAGCCAGCCCAGCCAGCGCGACGAAATCGCATGCACCGCGCCGGTCACCACCAGCGCGTCGAACAGGCCGTCGGGCTGCCATTCGCGCACCGCCTCGCCGGTGGCCAGCGAGGCATTGGCGACGCCGGCGGCCTGCAGGCGCTGTGCGGCAGCGGCGATGAAATCGGCATGGATGTCGACGCTGGTCACGTGGGCGGACAGGCTGGCCAGGCAGGCGGTGAGGAAGCCCGAGCCGGTGCCGATTTCCAGCACGCGGTCGGTGGGCGCCAGTTCCAGCGCCTGCAGCACGCGCCCTTCCACCACCGGCTTCATCATCACCTCGCCGTGGCCCAGCGGCAGGCACAGGTCGGCGAACGCCAGCTGGCGGTGTCCGGCGGCGACGAAATCTTCGCGGCGCACGCGACCGAGCACGTCCAGCACGCGGCCGTCCAGTACTTCCCACGGGCGCACCTGGTTTTCCACCATGTTCACCCGCGCCTGTTCGATATTCATCACCATTTGCCGTGTCCCGTGGGGAGCGAAAAAAGACCAAGTAGGATAAGCGCTGGCGCCTGCCCCGACAACGATGCCCCAGGATGCTGGCAAGCCTGACGGTTGCCTGCGGGGCCACGAAGTGCCGGAAGTCATCGCGCTGCACTGACGTTCGTCATGGTGCCCGGCGCGCATGCGGCGGACACTGGCGGGGTCGCGGTGCCTTTTCTGGAAAATAATTGAACCGCCGCGTATAATAAAGCTTGGCTATTTTCCTGTGAAGGTGTGAAGGTGGCGGCATGAACAGCACGCGGATCAAATCCCAGGGGCCCGGTCGCCCGAAGGACATGGAGAAGCGTGCGGCGATCCTGGCAGCGGCGAAGGCCCTGTTCATCCGCAACGCGTTTGCCGGCACCAGCATGGACGCGATCGCCGCGGACGCGGGCGTGTCCAAGCTCACCGTGTACAGCCACTTCGGCGACAAGGACAACCTGTTCCGCGAGGTGATCCGCTCGCGCATCCAGGATCTGCTGCCGGAGGAAACCTACTTCTTTGATCCGGCCGCCGACATCCGCGACACCCTGCTGCGGGTGGCGCTGACCCATGCCCACCTCGATTGCAACGCCGAAACCGTGGGTACCTTCCGCGCCATCCTCAGCGATTGTCGCCAGGGCAATCCGCGCTACGGCAAGCTGATCTGGGAAGAGGGCGCGGCGCGCACGCATGGCCTGATGGAACGCTTGCTGCAGCAGGCGGTTGACGCCGGCCAGCTCGACATCGACGACGTGCCGCGCGCCAGCGGACAGTTCCTCAGCCTGATCAAGGGCAACCTGATGATGCGCCAGATGTTCGGCTGCGCCGAATGCCCCGAGAGCTATGCCGAGGAAATCGAGAGCACGGCGCGAGCCGGCGTCGAGATGTTCCTGCGCGCCTACCGGCCGCGCTGAAGCGGCATCGGCTAAACGAGCCAGGTGAAGTCCTCTTCACCTGGCTTTTTCGTGTGCGTTCCTAGGCTGAGAGGACTTGCGGCGACGTCGATGCGTCGTCCACGCCCCTTCCCCTCGCCCGCAGGAGCAAGCCATGGCCAAGACCAAGCCGTTCGTCAGCGACATCGAGAACATCCGCAAGCGCGCGCGGCAGGACATCGACAAGGGCGCGATGACCGCCGGCTACCGCGCGGACCGGGCCACCGTGGTCAAGCTGCTCAACCACGCGCTGGCCACCGAGATCGTCTGCGTGCTGCGCTACAAGTACCACTACTACATGGCCTCGGGCATCCACTCGCAGTCGATCAAGGCCGAGTTCCTGCAGCACGCGAACGAGGAGCAGGGCCACGCCGACCTGATCGCCGAGCGCATCACCCAGCTCGACGGCAAGCCGAACCTGTCGCCGGAGGGTCTGCTCAGCCGCAGCCACGCCGACTACGTCGAGGGCGAGGACATCGTCGACATGATCAAGGAGGATCTGGTCGCCGAGCGCATCGCGATCGACAGCTACCGCGAGATGATTGCCTACGTCGGCAGCGACGATCCCACCACCCGCCGCGTGCTGGAAGGCATCCTGGCGATGGAGGAGGAGCACGCCGAGGACATGAACACGCTGCTGGAGCAGCTTGGCAAGAAGGGCGAGCCGGCCAGGCCGTCGCCGGGCCGGAAAGCCGCGGGCAAGCGCGGCTGAGCAGCATCGGCGACCCGGCGTGCCGGGGCTGCTTCACCAGCCGGCCAGCACCAGCTTGCCGATCGTGCGGCCCGATTCCAGCCGGCGGTGCGCCTCGCGCAGGTTCGCCGCGTTGATCGGCGCCAGCGTCGCGGTACGCGTGCCGCGCAGTGCGCCGGCATCGACTAGGGCGGCGACCCTTTCCAGGATGCGACCCTGCTCGGCCAGGTCGGGCGTGTTGAAACGCGCGCGGGCGAACATGAACTCCCAGTGGATGCCGATGCACTTGACCTTGTACGGGTCGCCGATCTTCAGCATCCCGGCCGGCTCCACGATCAGGCCCACGTGGCCCTGCGGCGCCAGCAGCTGGCCGATCGCATCCCAGTAGCGGTCGGTGTCGGCGAGGTTGAGCACGGCGTCGAGCTGGCCGAAACCCAGCGCCTCCAGCTGCGGCGCCAGTGGGTGGCGATGGTCGATCACGTGATGGGCGCCCATCGTGCGGCACCAGTCGATGGTCTCGATGCGCGAGGCGCTGGCGATCACCGTGAAGCCCGCGCGGCGCGCCAGCTGGATCGCGATCGAGCCGACTCCGCCGGCGCCGCCGATCACCAGCAGCGACCTGTCTTCGCCACCGTGCTCGCTGTCGAACGGCATGCGCTGGAACAGCAGCTCCCACGCGGTCAGCGCGGTCAGCGGCAACGCTGCCGCTTCGGCCAGGTCCAGCGAGCGTGGCGCGTGGCCGACCAGGCGTGCGTCGACCAACTGGAACTGCGCATTGCTGCCGGGGCGGGTGACGTCGCCGGCGTAGTACACGCGCTCGCCGGGCCGGAAGCCGTCGACCGCATCGCCGATCGCCTCCACCACGCCGGCCGCGTCGTAGCCGAGCACCTTCGGCTGCGCCTCGACCTGCGGCTTGGGCGAGCGGATCTTGGTGTCGACCGGATTCACCGAGACGGCCTCCACGCGGACCTGCAGGTCATGCGCGCCGGGCGTCGGTGTCGGCAGTTCGACGTCGAACAACGACTGCGGGTCGTCGATCGGCAGGTAGCGGGTGAGGGCGATGGCTTTCATGGGGCGACTCCACGGAAGGTTCGAAGGCCACCCGTCCCTTTCCTCGGCGCAAGCCGGGCGGCAGATGTGTGCGGTGGCGTCCGATCGTACGCCTCGCCGGCGTGACAGGGCGGCTTGCGCCAGGTCGAGCGGCGGTCACGCGGCGCGGCATCGAGCCTGTAAGCTTTGCCCATTCCCCGCAGGAGCCGCGCGATGCAGACCCCGGATACCCCGAACTCCCCGCGCCGCGGCCTCCGTCGCGCGGTCCTGGCCGCGCTCACGCTGCTGGTGCTGGGCGTGGCGGCGCTGATGTGGTGGTGGGACACCGAGCCGGCGCTGTTCGATCCGGCGGCGGTGACCCAGGCGCAGATGCAGGAGCTGAAGCGGCCGGTCGGTACCGGCGCGACCACCACCGCCACCCTGATCGCCTCGGTGCGCACCCTGCTGGACAAGCGCGGCGGCTACCTCAGCAACGACAAGCTGCCGCCGGGCGTGCTGATGGACAACATGCCCAACTGGGAATTCGGCTCGCTGACCGCCTCGCGCGACCTGGTGCGCGCGCTGCGCAACGACTTCAGCCGCTCGCAGACGCAGTCCACCGAAGACAAGGACCTGGCCGAGGCCGACCCGCTGCTGAACAGCCCGAACGACCGCTGGCTGCTGCCCAGCTCGGAAAGCCAGTACCGCAAGGCGATCAAGCATCTGGACGGCTATCTGGCCCGGCTCGGCGACGCCGACGACAGCAACGCGCACTTCTACGCGCGTGCCGACAACCTGGCCGACTACCTGCAGGTCGCCTCGGCGCGGCTGGGCTCGCTGTCGCAGCGGCTGTCGGCCAGCGTGGGCCAGATCCGCATCGGCGAGGCAGCGGGCGCCGGCCAGCCGGCCGTCGCCGGGTCGGCGGCCGCGCCCGGCGGTGGCCGGCTGGTGAAGACGCCGTGGACGAAGATCGACGACAACTTCTACGAGGCGCGCGGCTACACCTGGACGCTGCTGGAACAGCTCAGGGCGTTCCGGCAGGACTTCGGCCCGATCCTGCGCTCCAAGCATGCCGACGTCAGCCTCGGTCAGGTGATCCGCGAGCTGGAGGAGGCGCAGCGCCCGCTGCGCAGCCCGATGGTGCTGAACGGTTCGCCATTCGGCTTCTTCGCCAACCACTCGCTGGTGATGGCGAACTACGTGTCGCGCGCCAACGCGGCGCTGATCGACCTGCGCGAACTGCTCAGGCGCGGCTGATCCGGGCAAACAAAACCCCGCCGCGGCGGGGTTTTGTTTGCGACGCCCCGCGAATGGGCTCAGCCGCTGATCGCGTCCTGGTAGCGCTGGAAACCGGCCAGGATCTCGGCCTTGGCCTCGTCGGCGCCGACCCAGCCGTCCACCTTCACCCACTTGCCCTTCTCCAGGTCCTTGTAGTGCTCGAAGAAGTGGCCGATGCGCTCCAGCCAGTGCGGCGAGACGCCCTTCATGTCGTTGATGTGCGCGTAGCCGGGGAACACCTTCGGCGAGGGGATCACCACCAGCTTCTCGTCGCTGCCGGCCTCGTCGGTCATCTTCAGCATGCCGACCGGGTGGCAGCGGATCACCGAGCCGACGGCCAGCGGCAGCGGCAGGATCACCACCGCGTCCAGCGGGTCGCCGTCGCCGCCCAGCGTGCGCGGCACGTAGCCGTAGTTGCACGGGTAGCGCATCGGGGTGGACAGGATGCGGTCGACGAAGATCGCGCCCGACTCCTTCTCCACCTCGTACTTGACCGGCTCGGCGTCCTTGGGGATCTCGATGATGACGTTGATTTCTTCCGGCACGTTGCGGCCGGCGGAGACGAGGTGCAGACCCATGGACTGTCCTTGGCGATGACGGGGAAAAAGGAAGTCCGCAAGAATACGCCAAACGCTGCTGCGATGCAGCAGCGGCGGGGTTGCCGCGGCGGCGGTCAGGCCTTTTTCGGCTTCTTGTAGGGCCGCTCGCGCAGCCATTTGGTGGCGATCCACTTCTCGCCCTCGAGCACCGGCAGGCCGGCGTGCAGCGAGCTGCGGTCGCCGCCCTCGTAGGCGAAGTACACCGCCGCGCCGCGACGCGCGGTGACGGTGAGGCCGAGCTCGGGGAACGCCGTGCCGCCGCCGCGCGCGGGCGTGTTCAGGTACATCACCACGCTGGCGATGCGCTGCCCGCCGACGGCGGTGATCGTCTCGTAGCCGGGCTGTTCCGGGTCGAACCAGTCGAAGTGCGGCTCGTATGCCTGGCCCGGCAGGTAGTGCAGGATCTGCAGCCCTTCGCCGTGGCTCGCCGGCACGCCGGTGAGGGCGGCCAGGCGCCGCTCGATGCGGCCGACCAGCGGCACTTCGTCCAGGGTGAAGAACATGCCCTCGCTGGTGCGCCGCCGGTCCACCTGCTGGCGACCTTCGCTGTCGACGGTGAGCGCGCGCTGCAGGCGCGGCCGCGCCAGTGCGATCAGCTCGTCGCACTCCTGCCCGTCGAGGATGTTCTCCAGCACTCGCAGCACCGGCGCGTCGACGCTGAGCGAAACGCCGATGGCGTGCCCGTCGACGCGGACTTCCGGCGCTTCGGGGTGTTTCGTGCGCAGCCCCTGCGGCGAGCTCTTGGCGGTACTGGCCAGCAGTGTCGCCAGCGGCAGCTTCAGCACCTCGGCGACGATGCCGCGGCTCTGCCGCGAGTCGTAGCCGTGCTCCTTCATCAGCTTCAGCACTTCCGGCACACCATGGCCGGCGCGCGTGGTGGCGAGAATCCATTCGCGCAGTTCGGGGCTGATGGTGGTGCGTGGATGCATGGCTACGGGAAAGAGTGACGGACACGAAAGCTTACTTCAGGGCCCGTTGAAGGCCACCGCATACGACGCGAGCCGGCAGGCGCCGGCTCGCGGGTGCCGCGCCAGGAAGGAGGGCCGGCTACTTCAGCTGGTCCCACAGGAAGTCGTAGGCCATGGCATGCATGTGCGCGGATTGCTGGTTGTCCGCGCCGGCGCCGTGACCGCCCTCCAGGTTCTCGTAGAACCACACGTTGCGGTGGCCCTGCGCCTGCATTTTCGCGGCCATCTTGCGCGCCTGCACCGGGCCGACGCGGTCGTCGCTGGTGGCGGTGTAGAACAGCACCGGCGGGTAATGGCCGTCCTTCTTCACGTTCTGGTACGGCGAGAAGGTCCGGATGAAGTTCCAGTCGGCGGTGTCCGGGTTGCCGTATTCGGCCATCCACGAGGCGCCGGCGGAGAGGTGGATGTAGCGCTTCATGTCCAGCAGCGGCACCTCGCAGGCGATCGCGCCGAACAGCTGCGGATACATCGTGAGCATGTTGCCCATCAGCAGGCCGCCGTTGCTGCCGCCTTCGGCGCCCAGGTGCTGCGCCGAGGTGACGCCGCGCTTCACCAGGTCCTCGGCCACCGCGGCAAAGTCCTCGTAGGCGCGCGGACGGTTGGCCTTCAGCGCGGCCTGGTGCCACTGCGGGCCATACTCGCCGCCGCCGCGGATGTTGGCGATCACGTAGACGCCGCCGCGCTCGAGCCAGGCACGACCGACGCTGCCGCTGTAGTACGGCTGCAGCGAGACCTCGAAGCCGCCGTAGCCGTACAGCAGGGTGCGGTTGCTGCCGTCGGGTTTCATGCCCTTCGGGGCGATCTCGAAGTAGGGCACGCGGGTGCCGTCCTTCGACTGCACGAAGTGCTGGCTGACCGCGAACTTCGCGGCGTCGAAGAACGCCGGCGCCTGCTTGATCGTCTCGGCCGCCGCGCTGCCCAGCACGCCGCGCTCGAGCGACGACGGCGCCAGGAAGCCGGTGACGTCGAGCCAGTATTCGTCACTGTGGTCGGGGTCGGTGTCGACCACGTTGATCGTGCTCAGCGCCGGTGCGCCGGGCATCGCCGCGCGCTGCCAGTCGCCGTCGGGTGTGGCCAGCTGCGGCGGAGTCAGCACTGCCAGCCGGCTCTTGACGTCGTCCATCAGGTTGAGGATCAGGTGGTTCTTCGTCCAGGCGTACGCGTCCAGCGAGGTGTGCGCATCGGGCGCGAACAGCACGGTGAAATGGCGCTTGCCGGCCATGAACGGCTCGAACGGCGTCGCCAGCAGCGCGCCGGCGGGGTAGGTGGTGCCGTCCACCGTCCACGGCGAGCGCGTGCGCACCAGCAGCCAGTCGCGATGGGCTTCGGCTTCCGCGTCGGCCGGCACGTCGACGTGGACCAGCTTGTCGCCGAGGCGCTGGTACAGGTCGCTGTGGTAGAAATCCCGGGCGACGGAAACGAAGTCGCGCTCGTAGCCCGGCGTGCGGTCGTGGTGCGCGCTGACCGCCAGGTCGCTCGGCTTGCCCTCGTACACGGTGGTGGCCGCGGTCAGCGGCGTGCCGCGCTTCCACTCCTTGGCGATGCGCGGATAGCTCGACTCGGTCATCGAGCCGGGGCCGAAGTCGGTGCCGACGTAGATCGTGTCTTCGTCGATCCAGTCGACTTCGCTCTTGGCCACCGGCAAGACGAAGCCGCCCTTCACGAACGCCTTGTGCGGGATGCTGAACTCGCGCACGGCCACCGCGTCGCCGCCGTCCGGCGACAGCGAGACCAGGCAGCGCTCGTACGCCGGCTTCAGGCATTGCACACCCTTGAACACCCAGCGCTTGCCTTCGGCCTGGTTCAGCGCGTCGACGTCCAGCAGCAGCTCCCACGCCGGTTCGGCCTTGCGGTACTCGGCCAGCGTGGTGCGCCGCCAGATGCCGCGCGGGTGCGCCTGGTCGCGCCAGAAGTTGTACAGGTGGTCGCCCATGCGGTTGACGTAGGGGATGCGCGCCTCCGAGTCGAGTACTTCGAGGATGCGGTCGCGGGTGCGCGCGAACTCGGCGTTGTCGACGAACCGTTTCGCGGTCGTCGCGTTCTGCTGCTTCACCCAGTCCAGCGCGCGCTCGCCGTGGATGTCCTCCAGCCACAGGAACGGGTCGTCGCTGGCCGGAGCGGCTGCGGGAGCGGGGGACGTGTCGCGGGTGTGGGCGTCGTTCATGCCCGCCAGTGTGACGCCGAGTGCCAGCGTCAGCCAGACTGCTTTCATCGTGTATCCCCAGGTGTGCGGTTGGATGGGCCGAGCGTAACCGGCCTGGCCGGCGGCCACCCGTGACCAAAGTCAGGCGCGCGGGCCGGAAACAGGCATCCCGCCACGCGGGCGGGATGCCTGGTGTTGCGCACGCTGCGTGCTTACAGCAGCGGGATCAGCAGCAATGCCACGATGTTGATGATCTTGATCAGCGGGTTCACCGCCGGGCCGGCGGTGTCCTTGTACGGGTCGCCCACGGTGTCGCCGGTGACCGCGGCCTTGTGCGCCTCGGAGCCCTTGCCGCCG